>RCNF010000001.1_pt1 | contig 159588 bp, 135 predicted proteins | sample 2041311 | NCBI WGS metagenome assembly RCNF01 (sample SAMN09708228, study PRJNA481090) | Marine sediment metagenome, whole genome shotgun sequencing project. | biome: marine sediment; feature: ocean; material: sediment; isolation source: Sewage treatment plant 2 marine sediment (STP2) ...
TCCCTAACCCTCCCCCGCCACTCCCTCCCCCGCAGCGGGTTCGGGCATTAGGAGATAGCAGAATGGTGCCGGTGTAAACATTCTTAACATTCCGTCCACCCGCTCTACCTTTCTGCGCACCGGGACGGAATGTTAAGAATGTTTACACCGGCACCACTCAGCGCCCAGGCAGATCGAGGCGAAACGGTTCGTCCAGCGCGGCTGAGACTTTTTCGTCACGCGAATAGACATCGTTATAGAAATGCACAACTCCATTGGTATCGGCCACCGCTGTCCAGTACATCAGTAATACGGGCAAAGGTGTCGACAGCATGATGTTCGTGGTTTCACCACCGTCCAGAACCTCCTGAAATCGCTCCTGAGTCCAGCCATCGTTGCCCAACAGTTGTTCCGCGAATTCGAACGGATTTTCAACGCGAATGCAGCCATGACTGAACGCGCGTTCGGCCCGGCTGAACAGATACTTGCTCGGCGTATCGTGCAAGTAGACGGCGTGCTCGTTCGGGAACATGAATTTGACACGACCAAGTGCGTTGTTTGGCCCGGGGCGCTGCACCAACCAATACGGGAAGTTGCGAGTTGAAACTGTCGTCCAATCCACGCTGGATGGATCGATCAGCTTTCCGCCGCTGGTCTTTAAATCGAAATCGCGACTCGCAAAATAATTCGGGTTGCTTTTGATCTGCGGCAATATTTCTTTGGTCGCAATGCTGTACGGAACGGTCCACGTCGGATTCAGAACAATGTACTTGATTTCATCACGGAAGATTGGCGACTGATGAAATTCGCTGCCAACCTGGACCTTGGCTTCCCATACGACTTCCCGATCACGCACCACATAGGCCCGAAACCCGGCGACGTTGACCAGTACGAAGTCGTCTTCGATATCATCCAGCACCCAGCGCGCACGCTCGAGACTGATCTCCAGCTGCCTGATCCTCTGTTCGACCGGGACATTTATCGCCCGCAATGTCGCGGGCCCGATTACGGCATCAACGTCAACCCCGTGCCGGTCCTGAAAATGTCGTACGCCTTCCTGCAGAGTGTCGTTGTACTCCGTCAGTCCATCAATACCTTCGATCGGCGCGAGATCACCCGTCACGATCAATCGCTGCACCAGCACAGGCAGGCGGCTATCGTTGGCGCCCGGCCGCAGCGTCGGGCCCTCCGGTACAACCGGCCATCCACCATGGGCTGCTATCTCTCGATATTCTGCGAGCGCGGCCTGCAGCGCCCGATATAACCAGCCACGCGGGAAAAACTTTGCCAGATAATCCGTTAACGACGGCGAGTCAATGGCATTCTGAATGGCAGTTACCGGACCGACGTCATTGATCTCGCGACGAAAATTCCAGCTCGGATCCAGCGTGTACGGATTAACCTTGCCGAAGAACTGGTGATAGCCGAGGCGAGCCAGACTGTCGGTCAAAATCAGGTCTTGCACGGCCCATTCTTCAGATGTCGCAAGGCGACCGGCAAGTAATTCGCTGTAAGCGAATTCTATTTGTTCAAGATGGTAGTCGGACGGATCCAGCCCATCAGCCTCGGTCGCTCTGATTGCTGTAATTAGTTCACCAATCTGACGCTGGTCATTCCAGGCGGGCAGGAAACTACGCTGTCCGTATAATTCCAGCAGCAGCTCAGAAGACGCGATATTGGCTTGGCCATTGCTCAAGAAACCCGTCTGCGTGAGATTCTCCAGCTCGAACAGAATCGCTTCCCGGTCCGCTTCATCGTCAGCCACTGCCAACGGCGTGATCGATAAAATCAATAGCGGTACCAACCATTTACCCAACCGGAACATCGGCTTTTGATCCTGTAACAAAAAATGCAAAGTAGCAGGTATAATAGACCTCTATGCACAAGCAGAACATCCATTTGATCAGGCCATTCGATTTAACCCGACTCGCATGCACAGTAGCTATAGCGATTTGCATTCTCGCGCCTGACAACCAAGCCTTCGGCGTTGATGAGCGGCGCTTGTCGTTCTACCACACGCATACACGGGAAACTCTCGACGTTACCTACTCGGTGGGCGGCGAGTACGTTGCATCTGAGCTCGACAGAATCAATGACTTTTTGTCTGACTTTCGTACCGGCGATGCAACGGTAATGGACGCTCAGCTACTCGACGTGATTTATGACGTTCGCGCAAGCCTCGGCAGCGAAGAAACATTTGAGGTCATTTCGGCTTATCGCTCGCCCACAACCAACGAGATGCTCCGCAGCACGACTAGTGGCGTCGCGAAGAACAGCCAGCACATGCTTGGCAAGGCAATTGACGTACGACTCAGAGGCACCGATACCGATGACCTGCGCGACGCTGCCTTAGAGCTGCAACGTGGCGGTGTCGGATACTATCAACAGTCTGATTTTGTGCACATCGATACGGGAAATGTAAGACGCTGGTAAACGATCGTGCTCTGATAGTTGTTGGAGCGGGTGACGGGAATCGAACCCGCGTCTTCAGCTTGGGAAGCTGAGGCCCTACCATTAGACGACACCCGCGAATCTCGTGTAAGACGCCCATTCTATCGCTCGCCAAGGCCCACAGCTACCATCCCGCACTAGAGAAATGGCGACAATTGCTATCGGCAGTCGTTGACACCACAAGAAGTGTGGTCGTTTCACTGCCCGAGACTGGCGATCAGTATATTTCGTAGTATGGTGTCTGTGTAAACATTCAAATTGTTCAGCACGTATTTCCGCACGTTTTCGATAGTATAAGAATAATCCCGGCGAGGAAATGCCGCTCTGGGTGCAGAATGTTACTCGCTCCTGTGGGTTTTAAATCCGGTCATCAATGTTTTGACCGAACTCACAATCAGCACAAAGGAGTGCCCGAATATTTCGCCAGGGAAAAGTTTTGACGATTACAGATAAACAAGAAATTTGGAGCTTCTCAATGAAGAAAGTATTTTTGATACTGGCTGCCATAGCACTGCCGATGGCTGGCTATGCCCAGGGAGATTCGCTGGGATCAACAATGGATGTGTATGTATTTCCGGCTCAGGGTCAGGATTCCTCGCAGCAATCCAAAGACGAGGCTACCTGTTACGAATGGGCGGTTGGCAACACCGGCGATGACCCGTTCGATCTGGCGAAACAGGAACAAGCTGATGAGCAACAGGCGCAGGCCGAGCAGCAGGCGGCAGAACAAACGGGGCAAGGATCAGGTGCGCGCGGTGCTGTTCGTGGTGCCGCCGCCGGCGCATTGATTGGCGAAATCGCCAATGACGACGCCAGTGAAGGTGCTGCATGGGGCGCTGCTGCTGGTGCAGTCCGCGGTCGCCGACAGGGCCGGCACGCGCAGCAACAGGCGGAGGAGCAGGCAGCAGCGCAGGCGGAGCAACGCGAAGGTGCGACCGAGCAGCAGCTTGCCAATTTTAAGAATGCTTTCAGCGTTTGCCTGGAAGCCAAAGAGTACATGGTCAAGTTTTAAAGCAATTGAACTTCTCGTTAGGTTCATTTTTTGGTCGGTGACTAGTATGTGTCAAATTTGGAGTGGGAGAAAAACGATGAAGAAGCTGGTGATTACTATTACCGGGATGTTGGCCGGCGGACTGGCGCAAGCCGACAACCTCGAGGGTGTCGATGAGATGATCTGCGCTGCGGTGCAGGTGCAGATTTGCGTTGAGAATGACACCTGCTATCTCGCGACGCCCGCTGAGCTCAATATGCCCGACTTCGTTGTCATCGATACGCAAAAGAAAACCATTTCGACAACCAAGGCGAGCCACGAGGATCGCTCCACACCGTTCACCAACGTGGCAAGGAGCGACGGTCTGATTTACCTGCAGGGCATCGAAAACGGCCGCGCATTCAGCTTCGTGATCGAAGAGGCGACTGGCCAGATGACTGTTGCCGTATCGCGTGACGGGATTGCCGTCAACGTGTTCGGCGCGTGTACGGATACCGATCTCTAATTGGTGCCGGTGTAAACATTCTTAACATTTCCGTCGTCCTGCGGCGCTGTGCCGAGAGATCAATTGACTGATCGCCGCTTCGGACCGGTGCAGGCGCCGGGCAATTTCCGCGACTGTCGTTGCACCCTTTTCAATCGCTTCGGCGGCAATGGTGTAACGCAGCCTCGATAGCTTGCGTTGCTTACTCGGACCTACGAGTTGCGAGTCGGTGACCAAGGTATCCTTGAGATGTTTCTGGATGATGGCATCCAGAGTGTTGGTTTGCGGAAAATTTATTGGCCTTCGTTCGTGTACAGGTGCGCCAGGATCACTGTCATATGCGGTTGTGTCGGTTGTCACAGGACATCTGAATAGCGACTGCTGTTCTTCATCGCCTTGGGCCATGAATCCGACGTAGGCTGCTCTGGCCATAAGAAGCGTCGGGCCGAATGCGCCGAGTACCTTGTTAGTTTTGACCCAATTTGATGTCTTTTGACCTGTGTAGATCGCATGGCTGCTCCAGCGATAATCGCCAGGGTGGGCGACCATACCCGCGCGGACCGGATTATAATGGATGTACCGTACGAGCCCCTTCAAGTATGTATCCTCGTGCACAAGGATCGCGCGATGCCGGCGCTCGAACAAATGTCCACTGCGACACTGGAAGAGATTGATCTTGCGGGAATACTGGCTGGCGGCGTAGCGAATCGTCGCTGCGAGCGGCTCTTCGTCGACCTGAATAACCATGTGCAGGTGGTTTTTCATCCAGCAGAAGCAGTGGATAGTGGACTGATAGCGCTCCATCGATGCCCGTAGAATTGTTTCCCACAACTGACGATCACTCGGCTGAAAGAAAATATTCTGCCGATCGTTTCCGCGCAGAATCACGTGATAAAGAGCACCGGCGAAATGTATGCGAGGTTTGCGCGCCATGCCTCAAACGTATAGACCAAAGGACCGGCTACCAACGCCATAATCTGGCCAGTATGTTAAGAATGTTTACACCGGCACCATTCCATCCACCGGCACCATTCCATCAGAATAGTTGTAGTCAATGGGGACTCTGGCAGCTACGATAGGCTGAAATCGAGCACCGGCCCCAGCGACAGCTGAGCTGTTGGCGGCCAATCCGCATTGAGGTATCAAATGAACACGAGTATTCGGCGATTTCTGACCGTAGCGTTGCTGCTTGCAGGGATTTCAGCCTGCACGACGGTCAACAAACCTGATCTGGGCAATATGTCATTCGCGGATGAGCCATTGACGGGCAAGATCATCTGGCACGACCTGATCACCGAAGATTTCGATGCCGCGAAGAAATTCTACTCCGGAATGTTCGGCTGGACGTTCACCGACACCCGGAGCAACAGCGGCAGCGAATACGCAGTCGCTCGATCCGGCGATATCTATGTTGGCGGGATCGTGGCATTTGCTGCTCCTGATGACGGCTCAAGCTATTCGCGCTGGCTGCCTTATATATCAGTACCTAACGTGGATGACGCCGTATCTCGAGGGACGACTGCTGGAGCTGAGGTTGCGGTGTCAGCGCGGAATGTTGATCTTGGTCGAGTTGCCGCAATGATTGATCCGGAAGGGGCGGTCATTGGATTGGTGAACAGCGCGTTCGGCGATCCGGACGATCGTACGACAGCCGCTGCACCTAATCGCCCTGTCTGGACTGAATTGCTGGCCGACGACGCAGCAGCAGCCGCAAAATTCTACGGCACACTGGCCGGTTACGATATTGAGACCATTGAGCGACGCGGTGGTCAATACACTTTTCTTGGGAACAACGGAATCAATCGAGCCGGCGTTTTTCAAAAGCCAGGCACGGAATACAAACCAGTCTGGTTAACCTATTTTGGCGTTGAAGATCCTGCTGCTGCGGCAGCGTTGGCAGAGTCGCTCGGTGGAACGATCATTCTGCCGGTCTCAGCTGATCTTCGTGATGGAACGATGGCGGTAGTCACTGACCCAACAGGTGCCTTGCTGGCTCTGCAGGTTTGGTCATTTACAGGAGAGGAAAAATAATGCGCAAAGTAAACAGAATCGTTGCGGTTGCTGCCGTGCTCCTGATCAGCCTTTCGTTGGCCAGTTGTAACGGCAATGTCGGAGTCGGCGTGAGTGTCGGAGTCCCCATCGGCAGTCACGGCTACATGAGCGTCGGCGGGACTCGCTGGCGCTGATACGTCAGCTCAGATCAACACCAAACCGTGACGGGAAACTATCGGTTGCGGCTGAACCACCTCGACTCAGACCGTATTTGCTAACCGACGACCTACTCGAGGCGCATCCTTGCCACGATAGCGTCCAGCTCACCGCTTGCCCTCAATTCGGCCAGCCGCTCCTCCAGTGACGCTGCTGCTTCGTCACTGCTGGCGGGCAGGACGAAGCTGATTGGCTCATCGTGGAACACGGCGTTGTCGGCTATATCCAACTTGTTAACTCGTATGATGCCCTTGAGCGTGTCGACGTATTCCTGGCCGCGCTCTGAGTACCTGATCAGCCCATCCGCAAGCACCGTTGATGTCAACGGTTTGCCACTCGCTCTTAGTTCCGCCCTGAGCTTGCGGAAGTCTTCGTAGGCCGGATGTGAACACAAGTTTAGAAAATAGCCGCGCACACTGTCGAACGGCCAGTCGAATGCCGCAATTCTGTGGTCACCGAGACTTGCCCGTTGTTGCTCGGGAACCAGCCCTTTGCCGCCGAAGGTCCATTGCCCGAAAAGAGCATTGCCGGCTACGGCAAAGCGCGATGTTCCATAGCCGCTCTCGTAGGCGGCCTGACCGAGCGCCAGCCCGGCCGGGATAATGTCCAGCTTGTACAGTGCTTCGTCGACGATCTTGATAATGTCCTGTGAAGACGTCTCGGCACTGGGCAGTGCGTCTTGCTTGCTGATTCTCAAAAGAACTGCGGCTTCGCCGAGCCAACTCAGTTCTTCTGCGGAAAGCGCGCTATCCGTTACGAGCTTGTGCCGCATTGCGGTGAGCATTTCTCGCCGCTCCAGCACCATTGTGTTGGCATGCATGATTAGCGGCAACATGAACCGATAGAAGATTTCCTTTTTCTGCGCAACAGGAAGACTCTGAGAAGTCTTCTGCCAGCTAGCCGGTATGCCAGTGACGATGGCATGCGGGACTTGCAGCTGCTCATCGTGCTTCTCTTCACCCCACCAGTTTTCTGACTCCAGCCAGGCTATGGCCTCGTCCAGACCGTTAATGATGACCACTGACTGCGCGTTTGCCCGCAGCGAGGCGGATAGTACTAACAAGACAACAAAAAGCAGCGTGATATGTCGTGTATTTATGGCGGTCATTGGCGGACTTACCTCAATAATTAAATCTGGAATGCTTGTAGCGAATCGCAGCACTCGCTGTAGATTTGCGGCGAGTACTATACATCGGAGCCGTCTGGCGACGAATATCGGAAAGCCAAATCAGCCCCCAAGAACAGGTTCCTGGATGCTCGCGCACTTTTTTGATGATAATCGGGAATAATATCGATGCTGCGGCGTATAGATACTGAAGCCAATGAATACTAACGATATACAACATGAACTGGTCAGTCTGGGCGGCGGGGCTCACGCTCTGGCGACGCAGATTCTTGGCAATCCGGATGATGCTGCCGACGCTGTGCAGGATGCGCTGACGACGGCCCTGAGCAGGCCGGGTGCCTACGATGCGGCAAAAGGACCGTTAAAGCCGTGGTTTCTGCGAGTCGTGCGCAACCGTTGTATCGATCAACTCAGGCGCCGGCGACCCGGCGGCGTGCCTGTCGACGAACTCGCTGACACAGGCAACACGCCGGAGCAGGCCCTGCAGGTGACACAAAGGGACGACGAGTTACATAGAGCACTGGCTGAATTGACCACGGAGCAACGGCAAGTGATCGTACTGCGGGACTATCTGGACTTGTCCTACGCGGAAATCGCTGACGTCCTGAGAGTCGCACAGGGTACGGTCATGTCGAGACTACACAGGGCCAGATTAGCGTTGAGGGAGGTGCTACAAGGCGATGGTAACTAGAACGAAACAAATTGAAGAGCATATCGGCATGCTGCTGTCCGGCTACATTGATGGCGAGTTGACCCAGCAGGAGCGCCAGCGTGTTGAAATTCATTGTGCCGATTGCAGTGTATGCGCATCGGAAATGGCGGATATCCGTGCATTGCGAGAACGCGTCGGCAACTCATTGCAGAGCGAATTTGGTGAAGATCTATGGAGAGAAAAGATGAATGACACGGCCGTAAACGCAACTCGGGGTATTGGCTGGCTGTTGATCATAGGCATTGCGCTGATCGGCACAGGCATCGGAATCGTGGCGTTCGTTCTCAACTCGTCAATGAGTTTGACGGAGAAAGTCCTGACGGGAGGTTTTTATCTCGGACTTGCACTGCTCTTTATTTCGGTACTGCGACAGCGCCTGATTGAACGAAAAACGGACAAATACAAAGACGTGGAGATTTGAATGATGATGGTTGTAACCAGCGAAACGATCGCACACAAGAAAATTGTAAAGACCCTTGGATTAGCGCGGGGTAATTCAGTTCGTGCCCGACATGTCGGCAAAGACATTATGGCCGGACTACGAAGTATCATTGGCGGCGAAATTCATGAATACGCCAAGTTAGTTGCTGAAAGCCGCGAACAGGCGATTGACCGCATGAGTGCTGATGCAGCCAGTCTCGGAGCAAATGCGATTATCGCAACAAGATTCTCGACCTCAGTGATTATTGGTGGCGCCGCTGAACTGCTGGCAATCGGTACAGCAGTAATCATTGAAGATGCATAGCAGACCAGCAGCTGCCCGAGGACTACGAATCGGTACCCTGAGACGGAACTGATCGGCATCGAACGAATCGAAAGCAAGGTAGTATCTGAGTCACATCAATTTTGCAGGCCTTATGCAAAATTCCTTTTGCCGACAGGATCACTGTGATGTTCCAGAACACCTTCAGTCATCGACTTGCGTTGAGTCTTACTCTCGTTCTTATGGCGAGCAACGTCATGGCCCAGCAGACTGTCTATAAGTGGGTTGATGCCGATGGCGTCGTGCACTTCGGCGACGCACCTCCTCCCAACGCAGCGATCGTCGACTCCGGAACCATAAAGACGACGCCGGCTCCAGCCAGCGCACCTGCACCGAAACCGCTGGCAGGAACTTCCACGGCAGAAGCTCCCGCCGCCCAGAAACCGGCCGCGAAACCCGCACCTGCGAAGGAGCAGGACGTCAGCGAGATGAGTATCGCTGAGCTGGATCGCCGCTGCGAAGATGCACGGGAACGGTTGATCGCTCCGGAAAGAGAGGACAACATCGCGAGTTGCAAGCTTGAAAAGCGAAATGATCCTGACTGGTGCGAGACCTACTTCGCCGACTATGGCGCCTCCGTGAAAACGGGCTTGTTCACCAATCGTCCCAGAATGTATAGCGATATTGACGAATGCCTTATCGCTGACAGCGAGAGGATCAGACGCTCGCAATAAAGCGATAACGGCTCAGTCACGTTGTTGGCTTTATACAACAGACCGTGAGCCCCGCCATATCCGTATTCGATAATTAGGGTTAAAATAGGGTCTCTATTTCAGCGCAAAGCCGAGCAGCAAGTCATGATCTACAAGCCTTCAAACAGCCACATTCAGAACAGCCTTCCGGGCCGATCTATTCGTCTTTCGATAGCTCTTCTCAGCCTGGCGTCGCTGGCCGCTTGCGGCGGTGGTAGCAGCGGTGGAAAGCTTGCGGGACCGGGATCCGGTAGTGGCGACGACTACCAGCCGGGCGTGTACCTGGACTTCAACACTTTCTTTGCAAGATGCGATGCGCCGCGTTCAGGCACCAACCCCGCCACAGGTTCGGCCTATCCCGACATTCAGGGATCTACAACGGATGAGAACAATTTTCTGCGTTCTTACAGCAACGACACCTATCTATGGTACGACGAAATTACTGATCGCAATCCGGCCAGCTACGACGATCCTCTGAATTATTTTGATTTGCTGCAAACCACCGCAACGACCACATCGGGGCAACCGAAAGACAAGTTCCATTTCACTTACGATTCCGATGACTGGTACCAGCTCTCGCAATCCGGTGTTTCGGCGGGATACGGTGCTCAATGGGCCCTGCTGTCATCCACGCCACCACGAGAAATTCTCATCGCTTACACCGAACCAAATTCGCCGGCCACAAATCTTGCGATGCCTCTTGCGCGAGGAGCACAGGTGCTTGAAATCGACGGTGTGGACGTCAACGACGGCACACCGGCAGGTATCGATACACTGAACGCCGGCCTGTTCCCGTCTGACGCTGGCGAAGTACACACATTCACCGTCAGGGATCTGGGCGCAGCCGACACACGAGTCGTTTCAATGACAACCGCGAATGTGGCGTCTGCACCGGTACAGAATACGAAAGTTCTGACCACACCAACCGGCGCAGTTGGATACATGCTTTTCAATGATCATATCGCGACGGCTGAACAGGCATTGATCGATGCCGTCAATCAACTGAATAGTCATGACGACGGACAGGGAATTGACGATCTCGTCATCGATATTCGTTACAACGGTGGCGGTTTCCTCGCCATAGCCAGCGAACTTGCTTACATGGTGGCTGGCCCGGTCCCTACGGCGGGCAGAACTTTTGAAGAACTGCAGTTTAATGACAAGCACCCGGCGACCAATCCAGTCACCGGACAAGCTTTGTCACCAACGCCATTTCTCACAGATGCTCTAGGCTCGCCATTCAACGGATCCGCGGGACAGGCCCTGCCGGTATTGAACCTGCCTCGAGTATTCGTTCTCACCGGACCGGGCACATGCTCGGCAAGCGAAGCCGTGATGAATGGTCTTCGCGGCGTCGGCGTCGAGGTTATCCAGATTGGCTCGACGACCTGCGGCAAGCCCTACGGGTTCTACCCGACCGGCAATTGCGGCACGACCTATTTCACGATTCAGTTCAGAGGCGTCAACGAGATGGATTTTGGCGACTACACCGACGGATTTTCTCCCGACAATACGCCGGCAAATCAGGCAGGATCTCTGGTCCCCGGTTGCTCTGTTGCCGATGATTTCACCAAGCAGCTCGGCGACCCGACTGAAAACAGACTATCTGTCGCTCTCGCATATCGTGATGGACAGGCCTGTCCCGCTGCCAGCGGCAGTGCGCCGAATGCACTGAGCAAACCGGCCGCCGGTTTCGATGCCGTTGATGGCGTCGTGCCTAAATCGCCATTTCACACCAACCGAATTGTACTGCGGTGAATAAGCGCACTAACTGCTTCATTTCCTGCGTGGTAGCTGTCTCGATGGGGCTTGGCGCTTGCGCAACGATTGCTACTGACAATGATCAGGCAGCGACGATCACGAACCCGTCGGAGGCTAGCCGGGCAGCATTGCAACAAGCCGTCAATATCGCACTGCGCACTGCAGTGGCCCTCGCCGACGATGCACTGACCGAAACAGATTTGCTGACCATTGAGCGCAGCCCGACGCAAGGCATCGGCACCTCACCGGCCGACGGTCGAATCATGGACATGCCGATTCAGTTTCGGCTGGTCATCAGCGCCGACAGCTGTATTTTAATCGACCAGCGCGATGCAGCCCGGTATCCGCTTGAAAATACGAGCTGTAAAGCAATTCTTTAGACTGGCGTAATTGCACGCCAAATTCTCATGCGGGCTCTTCGCTCGCTGAATCGGCGACCCTTCCCCTATCATTTTCGGCCAGCGATCCGCATTATGCTCACCTGAAACTGGTTTCAAACAGAGGATTTCACAGTGGCGTTAGTGTCTTTATCAAGAAAAGCGGGTTTGTACATGGGTCTCCTGGTCCTGTTGAGCGCTTGCGCGTCATCGGGCCCGAAGATAACGGTACAACAGAGCTTAACGCCCACAGCCAAAACACCGTACAACAAGATTCTCGTCATCTCATTGTTTTCATCGTTCGACACACGCAGATATCTCGAAACAGAAGTCGTCAAAGCGATCAAGGCCACTGGCTCAGACGCTGTTGCGAGCACATCCATGATGGACTCCCGCACACCGTCAACACGCGAAACTTTTGTTGCGATGGTGGACAAAATTGGCGCCGACGCCGCGCTCGTCACGCAAGTGGTCAGTCTGGATTCTGTTGGCACCGTGAAAGATATGCGTCCGGAAGCCACGCGTACCTTCAGACCCACCTATTACTACAATGTCTGGAGCTACGAGCTGGCCGAATACGTTGAGCCGCCAAGTGTGGCGTTTGACGTTTCGCTGGCGATGGCATCACAGGTTCTTTCCGTCGAGAAAGAGTCGACAGTTTGGGCAATTGAGTCAAACACCGACATTTATCAGGATGTAGATCAGGGACCCGACTACAAGATATTCATTTCGGAAGCAAAGGGTATTGTGGATCAAATGTCTAAGGACGGCCTGATCGGGCGCTAGTCACTGATGCTGTATTTGGTAAGAAACCGATCGAGGTTATTCGCGAACGCCTGACGATCGCGTTGGCTGAAGGCTGCAGGCCCACCGGTATCAACACCGCTCGCTCGCATCGTATCGAGAAAATCCCGCATGTTCAGTCGCGCCCGAATGTTTTCGGTCGTATGCAGCTCTCCGCGCGGGCTAAGTGCATGCCCGCCCTTCTCTATTACTTCGGCGGCTAATGGAATATCACTGGTGATCACAAGATCGCCGGCGTTCAGTCTTTTTACGATTTCGTCGTCAGCAACATCGAAACCCTGAGACACTTGCAGCGTATTGATATAGCGTGAAGGCGGCCGATGCAGAGCCTGATTGGCAACCAATGTAAGCTCAGTCGCCGTCCGCTCCGCCGCCTTGAACAGAATCTCTTTGATGACTACCGGACACGCGTCCGCGTCTACCCAGATTTTCACAATACAATGGTCCTCGCTGTCTGCAGCAAATGCGCTGGGAGCTTAACGGTCAGGAGTTTGTGCGACAACGCTCATCGCGCCGCCTCGCCGAGTTCGCCCGGGCGATACTAACTCAATCGCCTCACTTGCTCGTGTGAAACCGGGGCTTGTCCAGTATTGAGCATGATCGAAGCTCGATCCGCCTGCCCCGGGGCTCGTTGCGGCATTTCACAAGCCCGCCCTTCCATTTGCCTGCAAGCCTGCTATAGTCCGCCCCGTCCTGGCGCACATCGGTCTGCGCCAATCACTCCAGCCCTGCAAATTCGCGGCTTCTGGAGTCACCTTAGAATTTCCAGCCTGGGCCGAACCATACGCAGAATCACATCTGCAACTGGGTCAGGCGATCTTGGAGTACAAAATAAATGTTATTTGAAGAACTCGGCCTATCGGCCGAATTGCTGCGTGCGGTCGAAAAAAAGGGTTACCGTGAGGCCACCCCGATCCAGCAGCAAGCGATCCCACTCGTTCTCGAGGGAAAAGACCTGCTAGCCGCTGCCCAGACGGGCACCGGAAAAACAGCAGGATTCACACTGCCGCTATTACAAATCTTGCAGCAATCCGAAACTAGCGGCCGCGCTGTGCGCGCGCTGGTGCTTACGCCGACACGTGAACTTGCAGCGCAAGTCGCCGAAAGCGTCAATGACTATGGCTGCTACTTGCGATTCAAAACCTGCACCATCTTTGGTGGTGTCAGCATAAATCCGCAAATCTCAAAACTGCGAAAAGGTGTCGATATCGTCGTCGCCACGCCTGGCCGCCTGCTGGATCACATGCAGCAAGGCACCATTGATCTTTCGAAGGTAGAAGTACTCGTCCTGGATGAAGCGGATCGAATGCTCGACATGGGCTTTATTCGCGACATCCAGAAGGTCTTGAAGGTATTACCGCGGAATCGGCAAAACCTGCTCTTCTCGGCAACTTTTTCGAACGATATTCGCAAACTTGCCGGCGGCCTGTTGAACTCACCAACCGAGATTTCGGTTGCGACTCGCAACAAACCGGCCGACCTGGTCAGTCAGGTTGTCTATCCGGTGGATAAAGGACGCAAGCGTGAGTTGCTGTCGCATCGTATCGGCGTAGAAAACTGGCGACAGGTGCTGATCTTTACACGCACGAAACACGGTGCCAACCGGCTCGCTCAGCAGTTGTCCGACGACGGCATCAAGTCCGCAGCGATTCACGGCAACAAGTCGCAAACGGCGCGCACGCGTGCATTGAGTGACTTCAAGGCGGGCTCAGTCAGAGTTCTGGTCGCAACGGATATTGCTGCACGAGGCCTGGATATTGAACGCTTGCCGCACGTGGTGAACTATGAACTTCCCAATGTTCCTGAAGATTACGTGCACCGTATTGGTCGCACAGCGCGTGCCGGTCAGGAAGGGGCCGCTGTATCGTTGGTCTGCGTTGATGAACTGAAATTGCTGGCTGACATCGAAAAGCTGCTTGGCATCGAAATCAAAAAGGAAATCCTGCCCGGTTACGAACCGGATCCGCGCATCAAGGCGGAACCGATTCAGAACGGTCGCTCTAACCGCTCCGGCGGTCGAAATAATGGCCCGCGGAACAAATCACGCTCAGGTGGAGCACCGAAAAGAGGCGGCCCGCAAAAAGGTCATGGCGGTCCACGCAAACACTCATCGGGACGACAACGTCGCGCGAGCTAGCCTGGCTTAAGTTTATTCAAAGCAGCCGCGTGAGTGATAGAATTTCGCGCGGCCCGAAGAAGGTCAGATGCAGCATCTGACCTTCTTCGACCCCCGACCTTCTGCCGACTGCAGCAGTTTTGGAGAAACACCAAATGAGCCACCACGAGTTACATAAAATACATCGCGCTGGCTGGCTTCGCGCTGCGGTTCTGGGAGCGAACGACGGTATCGTTTCAACGGCGAGTCTGATCATCGGCGTTGCTTCTGCCAGCGCTTCACAGGAAAATATTCTGATAGCGGGTGTGGCAGGACTGGTCGCAGGTGCAATGTCCATGGCTGCTGGCGAGTACGTCTCTGTCAGCTCACAATCAGACGTTGAAAAGGCCGATCTGGAACTGGAAAGGTTGTCACTGGAGCAGGATTTCGAGTCCGAGAAAGTCGAACTCGCTGAAATATACCAAGGCAGGGGTCTTGATTCGGGTCTGGCGATGCAAGTTGCTGAGCAGTTGATGGAACACGATGCCCTGGGTGCCCATGCCCGCGATGAGATCGGCATTTCAGAGCACATAACCGCCCGGCCGGTGCAAGCCGCCATGTCCTCCGCAGTCACATTTACGGGAGGCGCCGCGTTACCCCTGCTGGTTGCATGGGCGTTGCCAGGACCGCAGTTGATACCCGTAGTTGCTTTAGCTTCACTGGTTTTTCTGGCCGTACTGGGCGGACTTGCTGCCAAAGCCGGTGGCGCGCGTATTGTTATAGGTGCGACCCGAGTTACTTTTTGGGGCGCATTGGCGATGGCTTTGACCGCCGCTGTTGGTCGCCTGTTTGGTGTTGTCGCCTGACACGCGAATTCAAGCTCATATATCGACTAAGGTCGAACAGGGTGCTTATAGATGTCCGATAAGACTGTCTCGCTCGTACTGGGTAGTGGTGGCGCTCGCGGCCTCGCCCATATCGGCGTTATTCACTGGCTAGAAGAAAATGGCTACGAGATTCGCTCGATCAGCGGCTGCTCTATGGGAGCACTGATTGGCGGCATGTACGCCTGTGGCAAGCTCGACGTATTCGAAGAGTGGGTACGTGCTATTTCGAAACTCGACATCGTCAAGCTGCTGGATATTTCATGGGGCAAACAGGGTCTGGTTGAAGGCGAACGCATCATGGCGGCGCTGCGAGACCTGGTTGGTGATCGTCTGATCGAGGACCTGCCCATTGAATACACAGCTGTCGCCGCCGATATCGAACGCGAAAAGGAAGTTTGGCTGAAACGCGGTTCTTTGTTCGACGCGATACGTGCATCAATTTCATTGCCTCTGTTTTTCACACCTTTTGAGATTGATGGCGTGAAATTGCTCGACGGCGGAATTCTTAATCCGGTACCGATTGCACCGACCTTTGAAGACGGTACGGATCTTACGATCGCAGTCAACCTTGGCGCATCACCCACTCAGATCAGCACGCCTGCTCAAGCTCCCGCCAGCGGCTACAAGGCAGGCCCGGCAGACGACAGCATGCAAGCCAAGATAAGCAGCTTCATGGATGAACTTAAAAGCCGCGCGACGATGGATAATGCCAGCAGTTGGAAGATGCTGGGTATCGCCGATCAGACGTTCGACGCCATGCAGGGCGCGATCGCCAGGCAAAAACTCGCGGCCTATCCGCCTGATCACACAATCCTGATCCCCAGAAATGCTTGCGGCACCCTGGAATTCGAACGCGCTGATGAAATGATTGCGCTGGGTTATGCGACCGCCGCGAAGAGTGCTTCGAGTCAATGACGGCTCCACTCACCTGGGTTGCGTTCCGTCTTTCGCGCCGCAGCATTTATCTCGCGTTGTTCGCCGATCAGGAATAATCGCTGACTTGATAGAATGAGCCCAGGTGAGTCGACCCTCCGACATTGAATGTGCCTATCAACTTTGACCTGCAGCCAACTTTAGAAAACAATCGTGTTCGCATAAGACCGTTATCGACGGCAGATCGGCCGGCCGCATTTGCCGCAGCGTCGGACCCCGCAATATGGGAACAACACCCCGCGTCCGATCGCTACACGGAAAGCGCCTTTAGACAGTACTTCCATACTGCCATCGAGTCCGGCTCGGCACTCGCTTTCGTTGACCTGAAAAGCGGCCGTCTATTTGGCTCGAGCCGGTTTCACGGACTTGATTCCGTCGTGAGTGAAATAGAGATTGGCTGGACTTTCATTTCGCGGGATTACTGGGGCGGAAGCTACAATTCCGAGATCAAGAGGCTAATGCTCCAGCATGCTTTCTTGTACGTCGACACAGTCGTGTTTTGGGTAGGTGAGACAAATTTTCGATCGCGGCCGGCGATGGAGAAAATCGGTGGCGTATTGCGCGAAGGTATCCAGCACAGGGATATCAGCGGCAATAGTCCATACGTGGTCTTCGAAATCCGCAAGGATCGCGAACAGACTCCGACGACAAGCAGCGCTCCATTGCAGTAGTATGCAGACAGTTCGCGAAATCGGTAGTCCAATAAACATTACCTGTACGACCAGAGGTTTTGGATATGAACTGGGAAGCAGTCGTCGCAGTTGTCGAGATGGTGGGGCTCATAGCGATCGTCGCGTCGCTGGTCTATGTCGCTATTCAGGTCCGGCAGAACTCCGAAATAATTAGCCAAAATTCTACGGTTGCTCGATCCGCAATCGTCCACGAGACATCCGTATCCTATAGTCGGTTCTTTGAGCTAATTGCCGAGAACGCGGACCTTGCCAGCATCTATCGTCGCGGCATAAACGATCAGACATTGGACCCCGATGAAGTCACTCGATACTCAGCGCTGCTGGAAATCTATTTTGCGAACCTCGAAGATGCACAGCACCAATACAAGTCAGATTTGTACTTCGACGAGGATGACGAAACTGACTTGTGTGAATTCATGGCGCCGAGTTTCCGGCCGATGCTGGATTCCAGCTGCGGCACCGAGTGGTGGATCAATACTGCGGCAGATACGTGTACACCGACTTTCTATGAAAAGATCCAAAAGATCAGAGCAGGTTGGGAGGCAGAACCAAATCGGGGCCAAGCGGATGATTAGTGCATGAATCGAATGAGGCGAAGCATGATATTTGGAAGCGAACTCGGATCGTGGGCGCTCCGGACCAGGGTTTCAGGCGCCGTAGTCGTTGTATTATCCGTTGCCTTTTTGGTCCCGCAAGCAGAGGCTCAGGAAGTTTCGATTGACGAAGCTGCGGTCTATCAAGCGGAGGACGACTGGATCAATGCGGAGATCACCCGCGACGAGGCGACACTGCGTCGTGTCATCGACGATCGGTTTGTTTTCAATTCAAGCAACGGCGAGACTTCGGGCAAAGAAGATTTGATCGCAACCGTTCTGGACTGGAATATGACGGGCCAGACGATTACTGAACGATCCATTCTAGTGGATGACGACACAGCTGTAATATTCGGCACAACTGAGTTGCGTTTTGCGGTGACGGGCGCGGATGACCACAAGTCACTGCTCCGCTACACATCGACTTACAAGAAGCGCGACGGACAGTGGCGGGCGATCGCTCTGCATATGTCCAATTACGCACGCGAGGAGCAAGTTCCGATGCACGCCGAACTCATCGAGTTGGGTAGGCGCTATACAGCTGCATGGAACAGCGAAGACCCCACAGCCGTTGCGGCATTTTTTACCGAGAGTGGATCATTGTTCGTCAATGGTGAGCCATCGCGCGGGCGTATAGCGATCACTGCAGTTGCCGAGAGTTTCATGACCGGATTTCCCGACATGGAATTGAGCATGGATGATCTTGTGATCGAAGCGAACAAAGTCACTTATCACTGGACATTTACCGGCACGAATACCGGGCCAGATGGCAGCGGGAAAGCTGTGCGCTTTAGTGGTTATGAAGAGTGGACCATTGGTGATGGCGGTCTGATTGTCGAATCGTTGGGCAATTTCGACAGCGCTGAATACCAGCGACAACTGGAACATGGAATCGAATAGCACTTAGCCCGACAGCGTATTGCGCACCGCTACCGCCTTGATCTGCGCGAATACTTTATCACCTGCCTGCAAATTAAGTTCATCACGTGACTTGCGTGTGACTCTTGCGATCAATTGATCTGATCCAACGCCTAAGCGCACCAAAACCGACGGCCCCTGGTCGGCCTGAACTTCCTCGACCACCGCCGGCAAAATATTCAAAATCGTGCTTTGTGGTGGTCTGTCACGACATAAACTGATGTCGCTGGCACGAATGCGCAGCCTTGCATTACTCCCCTGCTCTGCAAATCTCCCAGGTACCAGCAGATCGCCGCCGGAAAATCGGAAGCGAGTTAGTTCGTAGCGCGCATCGATACCGTCGACAGCGCCGTAAACGACCGACCCGGCCTCGTCGCCGGATAGAACAGGGATATCCATTCTTACTAATGCTGACTGCAGATCTTCATTGACCAATGCTCGACCGCTCTCGATGACAATCAGGTGATCGCACAGCCGGCATATCTCTTCAATGCTGTGGCTGACATAGATTATTGGTAGCGATAATTCAGCGTGCAGGCGATCGAGGAATGGCAATATTTCGTCCTTACGTGCTCGGTCGAGTGATGCTAATGGCTCGTCCATCAAGACTATCTTCGGCGCTCTGAGCAACGCTCTCGCGATGGCAACACGCTGCGCCTGGCCACCGGATATTTCGCTCGGCATTCGCTGCAACAGGTCTTCAAGGCCGAGTAACTCTACAACCTCATCGAAACTGGTCTCTTTGCTCGCGCGACTCGCACGCTCGCGGCCATAGTTCAGGTTTTTGTGCACGCTAATGTGCCGGAACAAGCGCGGCTCCTGAAATACGTACGCCAGCTCACGCTCATGAACCTTGCGCGAGATCATTCTGGCGTGGTCCTGCCAGACATCACCATCGACGAGCAGACGACCGGCAGTCGGCTTTTCGAGTCCTGCTATGCAACGGAGTAGCGTTGTCTTTCCCGACCCGGATTCGCCGAATACTCCGGTGATCCCCTGTACTGGAATATCCAGCTCAACATCGAGGCTAAATTCTTCCCGCTGCAGCAGATAGCGTAGCGAAATACTCATCTTCGCTCCCATCGCCTGTTAATCGCGAACATCGTGAATAGCACCATGAAAGCAAACACCAGCAGTATCGCCGACAACCGATGAGCGCTGGCGTAGTTGAGTGACTCAACCTGATCGTAAATCGCGATGGAGATTACGCGTGTCTCGCCCGGAATATTTCCCCCAACCATCAGTACGACGCCGAACTCACCAAGCGTGTGTGCAAAGCTCAAGACTGCGGCGCCAAGAAAACCTCGTGCCGACAAGGGCACTGCAATCGAGAAAAAAGCATCCAGCTTCGAAGCGCCCAGCGTCCAGGCGGCCTCAAGGTCATGGCGATCTAGAGATTCAAAAGCAGCGAGCAAAGGCTGCACGGCGAAGGGAAGACTGTAGAAACATGAAGCAATAACCAGACCAGAAAACGAGAACGTCAGTGCCTCACCCGTCAGCTCAACCCACCAGCTGCCGACCGCCCCATTCGGACCGAGCACGATTAGCAGGTAGAAGCCCAGAACGGTGGGTGGCAACACAATCGGCAAAGCAACAATGGCCTGGACAACAGATTTCCACCGAGATTCTGTGCGTGCGAGCCACCACGCCAATGGGGTCCCGACCGCGATCAGTATTAACATCGTTGTCGCCGCCAGCTGAACAGAAAGCCATAACGGTCCTGTTGCGGAGAAGCTGCTTATGCTGGTTTCAGGCATCGTTATCGCTATCTGGGAATCGTGTAACCGTGGCGCAGCATAACTTCCCGCGCCGCCGAACTGCTCAGGAACTGAAGAAATTCCCGGGCGACAGCATTGTCCGCAGCGCGCTCCAGCAACAATGCCTGCTGTTCCAGGGAGTGTCGCGAGGATTGTGGTACAGGCCAACTGCAGGTTGCCTCGGGCAAACGCTTATCGACCGATTGCGACTTCGCTATGAAACCTAAACTCGCGTTGCCCGTGGCGACGAAATGCAAGGTTTGCGCAATATTCTCTCCATATACCAATTGCGCTTGCACTTGTTCCCAGAGGCCGGCCTCGATCAGATAGTCGCGGGCAGCTGCACCGTACGGAGCAGTATCCGGATTCGCGATAGCGATGTGGTGGCGTCCGGGATTCTCAAGGAGATCGGCGCAACTCACTGCATCGAAATTTGGGTTGACTGACCACAAGACAAGACTGCCGATGGCGTAGGTCACCCGCGTGTCGCTTACACCGAGGCCTTCCGCTTCAAGCAATGCCGGACGCTGTTTATCGGCTGCAAGAAAAATGTCATAGGGTGCACCATTCACGATTTGCGCGTAGAGCTTGCCGGTAGAACCGGCACTAACGCGTACGTCATGACCGGTGTCCGTCGCGAATTTGGCGACAAGCTCCCGGGCGGTTGGAACGAAGTTGCTGGCTACAGCAATCGTGACTGGACTGGCGGGCATCGCGACGACCGGCAGTATGGCCAACGCTATCAACGACAATAATTTGCTTAGCAATCGCACGCGTTACTACTGAGCTTTGCGGCGCCGGCGATACTCATGCAGCAATGGCTCGGTATAGCCATTCGGTTGCTCAGAACCCTTGAAGGCCAGATCGCAGGCCGCCTGATACGCAATGTTGTCGTCTAAACTATCGCTCATGCGCACATAGAGCGGATCAGCTGCATTCTGTGTGTCGACGATTTCTGCCATGCGTGCGAAAGTCTCGCGAACCTGATCTTCGCTTACCACGCCGTGCAACAACCAGTTCGCAATATGCTGACTGGCTATGCGTAACGTCGCCCGATCCTCCATCAAGCCAACGTCACTAATATTCGGCACTTTGGAACAGCCAACTCCCTGATCAATCCAGCGAACAACATAGCCAAGAATGGCCTGTGCGTTGTTATCAAGATCCGCCTGCACCGTCTCGGCACTCAAGCTGCTCGGGTCACAAAGAGGTGGCGTCAATATGTCATCGAGGCTCGCCAGCGGACGTGACGCCAGTTGCTGCTGCCGGGCATGGACGTCCACAGCGTGGTAGTGCATCGCGTGTAACGTTGCCGCTGTCGGAGATGGAACCCAGGCGCAACTTGCACCTGCCTCCGGGTGCGCCTGCTTGGAATCCATCATCTGTTTCATTTCGTCCGGTTTGGGCCACATCCCCTTGCCGATCTGCGCTTTGCCCGGCAAACCACAGCGAATACCAATATCGACGTTCCAGTCTTCGTAAGCATTAATCCACGGCTGCGACTTGATCGCTTCTTTCGGCAGCACCGTGCCCGCACACATACTGGTGTGAATTTCATCGCCGGTTCGATCCAGAAATCCAGTATTGATGAAAACGAGCCGATCCTTTACTGCACGAATGCACTCGTGCAGATTGACTGTCGTGCGCCGCTCTTCATCCATAACGCCAACTTTCATCGTATTCTCTGCCATACCGAGCATGGCCTCGACGCGGGAAAAGAGCGTATTTGTGAACGCGACCTCATCGGGCCCGTGCATCTTTGGCTTCACAATATAGACACTGCCAGTACGACTGTTCGGCAGTCGTTCTGTCTGCCGATTATTGACCAGCGCACAGGTTGCTGTAACAACCGCGTCAAGAATGCCTTCGAAGACCTCAGCACCATCGCTGTCAAACACGGCATCCGTCGTCATCAGGTGACCAACGTTTCGAACCAACATGAGGCTACGTCCGGACAGCACGAGCGACTTGCCATCCGCCGCCGTGAACTGTCGATCTGAGCTCAATCGACGCGTGATCGTCTTGCCACCTTTTTCAAGACTCGCCTCCAGAGCTCCGCTCATCAAGCCCAGCCAGTTGCGGTAAACGCCAACCTTGTCTTCGGCATCAACCGCCGCAACAGAGTCTTCGCAATCCTGAATGGTGGTTATCGCTGACTCAAGCACAACGTCCGAAACGTTGCCTGGCGCGTCTTTGCCGACCGGATGATCGGCGTCAGTCTGCAACTCCAGATACAGGTTGTTGTTGCGAAACAGGTAAGAACGCTTGTCGCCCTGCTCTGAAAAGCCTGCAAACTTGTCAGTATCGACCAGCCCGACAGACCTGCCGTCGCTGAGGGTCACGCAACATGTCGCCGGTTGTGTTGATGTATCGACTGCGTATTCTCTTGCAGCAGTGTGACTCGCGCCAGCAAGCGGTATCGTCCGATCAAGAAAGTCCGTTGCGTACTGAATGACCGCCGCGCCGCGCTTCGGGTTGTATGCGCCGCTGCGCTCCTTGCCATCTGTCTCGGCGATTACGTCTGTTCCGTACAACGCATCGTACAAACTTCCCCAACGGGCATTCGCCGCATTCAGAGCAAAGCGCGCATTGTTTACCGGCACGACCAATTGCGGGCCTGCTATAGCCGCAACCTCCGGATCGACACCCTGTGTCGTGATCTGAAACGAATCGCCGAAATCTTTGAGGTACCCACTCGACCTCAGAAAGTCGACGTATTCTGCATGGTCCAGAGCTTGCCCAGGGCGAGCTTTGTGCCATTGGTCGATCGCCAGCTGCAATTCGTCACGGACGTTTAGCAACTCGCGGTTGATTGGCGTCAAGTCGCTCACGATCTGCTCCAGACCTTGCCAGAATGCGTCGGCGTCGATGCCGCTTGCGGGCAGCAATTCGTGCTCGACAAACTCTGCAAACCCAGTGGCAATCGTTAGCTCGCCAATAACGCGGCCGCCTTCGATCGTGGCCTTGCCGGTGTTCATTAATTCCATCGCCTTCCCACTCTTATAGCTGCGAGAAGCTTACATGCCATCCGCACGCTAAGCACGATCTAACAACGTCGAGACGGGGAAATGGAACTTATGCTGCGCCAACCAGCTCGCGTGAGTCAAGCACGCTCTTGTCATATATCCGAGCCCTTCGGCCAATTCTGCGAGGAAAGACTTGCCCCCAGTGGCGAACGACCAGCTGGCTTCCATCCGGAGCTATGAATTTGCGGGCAGCATGATTATGAACCGGCGTTTCGCTATGCCTGACCAGAAAAAGTAACCAACTGATAACACTCACAAATCCGGAACGATCGGTACCAATGGGAAGCCCGGTGTCAGCTTGAATCTCAATACGATGTCGTCCGCTGCGAAATAGAAAGCTGCGCTTTCCTGTCCAGCCCGACCAACCGACGAACTGCTTTGAGTCGCGTAGCCTTACCGTACGACCATCGGCTAGCCTGGCACACACCTGTGCATAGCGCGTCGGAATGTCCACGGAGTACTCGAGAACTTCCGCGTGGCTCGCGCCACGTAGCGGAATAGTGCGATCGAGAAAAGCTACTCTTTTACTCTTGTGTTCCATGATCAAGACTCCTGTTAAAAGCTATGCCGCCGATTCGCTGCGCTCAGCAAACTGTTCTTCTTCGTACTTCCCGACAATCCCGTTGTCGATGAAAAGCCATCCATGCGGTTTGTGAATGTGGGTTGTTGAGAGGTATAGTACGGTTCTGTTATAGAAATTTTCACAGAAAAAATTTCACAGTGTTAATTTCACACTCGAGGCAACCATGAGCATTCAGCAAGGCCTGCGGCGTAAGGCTCACTTCCTGGGCACCAAAATCAAATCATTGCGGAAACGGAATAATCTGACGCTCGAGGATCTGTCAGTACGCTGCGTGCAAATTGACGCCGAGGCCGGCCCGTCGGTGTCTTACCTGTCGATGATCGAAAACGGCAAGCGCGTTCCCTCTGAGCGCCTGTTGCAAATCGTTGCCGAGGTCTTTCAGAAAGAGATCAGCTGGTTCTTTGACGATTCACTGGACGGCAAGGCGATTGACCCGACACCGCAGGCTGCAGCCGTCGTCGGAATGGCGTTGGAGCCAGGCTTTTTGTTCTCCGAGAATCTTCTGCAGATGGCGATTCCGGAACTGCTTGCGCAAACAGGCACGACTGGCCGCCAATTCGCACATTTGCTGATTCGCGCACATCAGGAATCCAGTCAAAACCGCTTCCCTGATCTTGAGCGCGCCGCTGAAGCTGTCGGCAAGAAACAATTTCCATTGAGCGTTGAGGATGTGTTTAGCATCGCGGCTGATCTTGGTCTGGAAATTCAGTGGTTTGATAAATCACCCTTTAAAGACCGCGGTGACGCAGAGACACCGCTCAATACAATCGTCCGGTCTTTCTTCGATGCACCCAACAAGGTCTACCTGAACAATGCACTGAAGAAGACACCCGCGCGCCTCAAGTTTGATCTGGCCAACCAAATTGCACATATGGTGCTGCATGACGGCGATGGCGCGCGTGCACCACAAGTTTCAGGAGGCCGGGTATCCGGGCGCCGGCACGATTCTGATTCAACGAACATAGATGCGAAAGATGTCTTGTACGCGTGGCGAGATTTCGAGTGCAGCTACTTTGCCGCGGCACTGCTTGCGCCAAAGACGCCGTTTCGTCAGTTTCTTGCTCGCCAGGCTTATGCAATAAATGTTGGCGACAAGGTTGAGTTAACAACCACGTTGGTCATGCGCCGCATGCCAAGCGTCTCCCCCTACCCGCATTGGCATTACTTCGATGCATACCCGCCCGGAAATCTGCGCGCGGTCTATCGTGGCAACGGCATTCCGCTGCCCTGGGGAAATATGACCTTGATTTCTGATCCATGCCAGCATTGGGCCGTATTCCGCATGCTCAATACACGTTCGACCAAACCGTCGTCGCAGATTTCGGTATTGCGCGCAGGCGATGACAAGCGCCTGTACTGCTGCCAGTCGATTCGTAGCAGGGATGCCGCTGGTAATCCGCATGTTCTGTGCGCTGGCGTTGACCTCGCGCCAGCGCTTCGAGCGCAAAATATTGACCCCGCGGAGACCATCGATTCAATTGAGACAAGCTGCAATAACAGCGGTGGCTCGGGTGACATTCCGGCCGAAGCTCGACGGAGTCTTGAGGGCATCAGCAAGATACTGAACATTGGCTGGATTGCCGAAGGCGTAACGAAGCCCGCGACGATAATCTGCCCGCGCAGCTCAGCGTGCCCGCGAGAGAAACATTGCCTCGGCAAGGACCAGCCGAAACTCAAACCACAGATCGAGTCGATTCGAGAGTCGGTACTGAGTAGTTAGCAGCACGTAGCAACCCACTTATACACTGTGTATTGTCGATGCTTCGATCGACAGCTTTAGTACAGGAACCGAATCATGGACCTTGGAATGACCGACCGGGCACAAGCGTTGCTCGAGGCAGTGAAGGCATTCATCAGCGAGCGAGTGATTCCTGTCGACGAGGAATTTCTGGCCGAAGTCGACAGTGGCGATCGCTGGACGCTCACCGAGCGCCAGAATGAGATTCTCGACGATCTGAAATCAGCCGCGCGAGAACAAGGCCTGTGGAACTTCTGGCTAACAGACAGCGAAAGTGGCTCCGGATTGTCCACTGTTGAGTATGCCTACCTCGCCGAAGAAACCGGCCGCGCTCATCTCGCCGCAGAGGCCTTTAATTGCAGCGCACCTGATACGGGAAACATGGAGGTGCTCGAACGCTTCGGCACTGCCGCCCAAAAAGAGCAATGGTTGACGCCTTTGTTGGCTGGCGAAATTCGGTCCGCGTATGCCATGACAGAGCCAGATGTTGCTTCTTCCGATGCAACCAATATCTCGACGACAGCGGTTCTGGACAACGGTGAGTGGGTCATCAACGGCGAGAAGACTTACATCTCCGGCGCCGGAGATGAGCGCTGCAGGATCATCATTTGCATGGTCAAGTCAAATCCCGAGAACGACCGCCACACACAACATTCGCAGATACTCATTCCAATGAACACGCCCGGCGTTGAGATCGTAAGAGCGATGCGCGTATACGCTATTGATGATGCGCCACATGGCCATATGCACATGAAGTTCAATGACGTTCGTGTCCCTGAGGGGAACATGATCCTCGGACCCGGCAGGGGATTTGAAATCGCACAAGGTCGGCTTGGCCCGGGTCGTATTCATCATTGCATGCGAGCAATCGGCATGGCTGAGCGAGCCCTTGAACTGATGTGCGCACGCTCCATGTCTCGCTCCGCTTTCGGCAAACCTTTAGCCAAGCTTGGCGGCAACTACGACAAGATCGCGAACGCCAGAATGAACATCGACATGGCCCGCCTGCTAACGCTCAGGGCTGCACATGCTATTGATACTGCCGGTGTTCAGGAAGCGCAAGTCTGGATTTCCAAGATCAAGGCGGTCGTTCCCAAGGTGGCGATCGACATCATTGACGACGCCATCCAGATGCACGGTGCGGCAGGTTTGTCGCAGGACTTTCCGCTCGGCGCCATGTACATGGGTGCTCGCACGCTGCGACTCGCGGATGGGCCTGATGAAGTACATCGTATGGTTGTAGCGCGAAATGAACTGCGCCCGTATATCAGCTAGAGATTTCACTTTGGTCGGTCTGCAATACGACCGGCCCTGGCCACACAGAATTTTAAAATCTGAGGATTGAACATGCGTGAAGCTGTCATCGTATCCACCGCCCGCACACCCATTGGTCGCGGCTATCGGGGTGCATTTAATAATCTCGAAGCACCAACTCTCGGCGGCCATGCCATCAAGAACGCCGTGGAGCGCGCTGGCGTTGATCCCACAGAAGTCGAAGACGTCATTATGGGCTGTGCGATGCCACAGGGATCTCAGGGTCGCAACATCGCACGGCAGACTGCATTGGCAGCGGGCCTGCCTGTCACGACCGCTGGCATGACCGTTGATCGCCAGTGTTCGTCCGGCATGATGGCAATCGTTTTGGCGGCCAAAACCATTGTCAGTGACAACGTCGATGTCCTGGTCGGTGGCGGTCTCGAGTCGATAAGCCTGGTGCAAAACGAGCACCTGAACACCTATCGGGGCAGCGATCCAAGATTGGTCGCATTGCACGAACACATCTACATGCCGATGCTCGAAACAGCCGAGGTTGTCGCGAATCGTTACGGCATCAGCCGCGAAGCCCAGGACGAATACGCCCTCCAAAGTCAGCAGCGCACCGCGGCAGCTCAAGCCGCTGGAAGGTTTGACGACGAGATCGTGCCGCTGCCATCGTCCATGGGCGTCATGGACAAGGAAACGAAAGAGATATCCTTTAGAGACGTTGTACTTGAAAAAGACGAAGGCAATCGTCCCGAAACAACACTTGAAGGCCTGGCCGGGCTGCGAACCGTGGTTGATAATGGTGTTATCACTGCAGGCAATGCGAGCCAGCTGTCGGACGGAGCATCGGCTGCTGTGGTCATGGAAGCCAGCCTTGCGGAAAAGCGCGGCCTTGCGCCACTTGGCATTTATCGTGGCACCGCGGTCGCCGGTTGCGAGCCCGACGAGATGGGCATAGGGCCCATGTTCGCGGTGCCCAGGCTACTTGAGCGCAATGGCCTGACTATTGACGACATCGATTTGTGGGAACTGAACGAAGCATTCGCAGTGCAGGTTATCTACTGCCGCGACAAGCTGGGGCTGCCGAATGACAGGCTCAACGTTGACGGCGGTGCAATATCTATCGGTCACCCATATGGAATGTCGGGCGCAAGAATGGTTGGTCACGCACTGATCGAAGGTAAACGCCGCGGTGCGAAGTTCGTCGTTTGTACGATGTGCATCGGTGGTGGGCAGGGTGCCGCCTCGTTATTCGAGGTCGCTTGATGCGAGCACTGCTTTGCAACGACTACGGCCCACCGGAGTCTTTAACTTTTGAAGATATTGATGACCCGGTCGCAGGGGCGAACCAGGTACTCGTCGACATTAAGGCCGCTGCCATCAATTTTCCCGATGTGCTGGTAATCGCTGGCAAGTACCAGGTGAAATTGCCACCTCCTTTCATTCCCGGCAATGAAGCCGCAGGAGTGATTGCTTCGCTAGGCGAAGGAGTATCGAACTTCAAGGTCGGTGATAAGGTCATCATTACAACGCCGGCAGGTGGTGCCTTCGCTGAAAAGTACGCGGCAGACGCGAGCACTGTTGGTCGCATGCCCAACGGACTCAGTTTTGAGCAGGGGGCTGGCTTCACAGTTACCTACAGCACGAGTTACCACGCACTGAAGCAATGCGCGCAGCTAGAAGCCGGGGAAACCGTACTGGTACTGGGTGCCGCTGGTGGCGTAGGCATCACTGCAGTGGAGCTCGCAAAAGCGATGGGCGCCAACGTAATTGCAGCTGCCAGCAGCGACAAGAAACTGGAGTTCGCCAAGGCCGCAGGCGCGGACGAAGTGATCAACTATTCCAAGGTGTCACTGAAAGACACAGTAAAGGAAATGACCGGTGGGGCTGGCGCCAACGTTGTTTACGACCCGGTTGGCGGCGAGCTGGCACAACAGGCTATTCGTGCGACCGCCCGAAACGGGCGCTACCTTGTCGTCGGGTTTGCATCCGGAGATATACCGAGCTTTCCTGCAAATATCGTCCTACTGAAAGAAGCCAGCATAATTGGTGTCTGGTGGGGCCCATGGGCCGCAAGAAACCCGCGTGATCAACTAGCCAATGTGCAGCAGTTATCGCAGTTGATTGCCGATGGGTCGATCGAGCCGCGGGTAGAAAAATCCTACGCGATTGATGATTTCGTTGCTGCGTTTCGCGCCATCACCGAGCGACGCGCGATGGGCAAGGTCATTCTTCGTCTGACGAAGTAACACCGGACAGTTTCTGCCTAAAGCGCTGCATGCCGTGAATCCACCGATCATGATCGCTCGCTTTGCGCTGCACGTAAATAGCAACCTGGTCGTGGGTCAGAATTAGAAACCGGTGCTCGGCCACGCCGTCGACGATTATGTCAGCCGCTTGTTCTGCAGTAAGGATTCCGTCGATGTCATTGCCGCCGAAACCGCCATCAAGTGAATCTGAATCATCTTCAATACCGATCATTCGCGTTGCGACCGCCTGCGGGCAAACTACCGACACGTGAATACCCTCATCACCGTGTGTGATCGCCAATGACTCGGCAAACGCTACGGCTGCGTGTTTGGTCGCCGAATATGCAGCGTCATCAATCTGACTGAGCAAGCCAGCCGCCGACGCAACGTTGACCAGATATCCGCCACCCCTTTTTGTCATTCGGGGCACCATAGCTCGAGCCGCGTAAACATGTGCCATGACATTAATTGCCCAGCAGCTCTCCCATCGATTTTTAACTTTTCTAAGGCCACCTTCCGCCGACGCCGCGCCACCTGGCCCGTCTCCATAACCAACGCCCGCATTGGACAGAAATAAATCGATTGGCCCGACAACCTTTTCAACTCGATCGACAAGATCGATAACATCGGCTTCACTACCAACATCGACACTCTCAGCGATGCCCTCAATTTCTTCGGCGACCGTTTCCGCTGCCGCGAAGTCAACGTCGGCGACGATAACTTTCGCGCCGTCACGTGCCAGTCGCCGACACAACGCGCGGCCGATGCCATGCGCTCCGCCCGTCACTACAGCCGTTCGTACTTTTTCGATCACGTCAGACCTCCTCGGTAGCGGCCGCCAGCTCATCTTCAAAACCAAATTTGGTTCTGTCGACAATTCGATCCGGATACAGAATTCCGTCAAGGTGGTCGAATTCGTGCTGGAAAACGATGGAATGGAATCCCCTGGCCTCCCGCTCTGTCTTGTCGCCGAACTGATCAAAGCCCTTATAGACTATCTCTTCGTGTCGCGGAACGTAACCACGCATGCCAGGCACTGACAAACACCCTTCCCAACTGCGAGAAACTCCATCACCGACAACTGCAAACTCGGGATTAATGAGTACCGTCATCGGCACACTTTCAGCATCAGGATAGCGCGGATTCGTCTCGACGCCGAAAATCATAATGCGTTGCATGATGCCTACTTGGGTTGCGGCCAGACCAGCGCCGTCAGCGGCATCCATGGTGTCGAACAGGTCCTCAATGAGCTCGTGAAGTTCAGGCGTGTCGAAAGCCTCGACGGGCAGCGCCACTTCTCGAAGGCGCGGGTCACCCATACGCAAAATTGGTCTTACAGCCATCTACTGATCATCCTCTGCGGGCTTATTTTCGCCCGACAATTGTTCGCCCGACAATCGTGAATCGAGATAAATGACGGCCTTCTCGAAGTATTCAGCAGGCGGCAGTCGGTGCCTGTAGTTATTGATGATGAACAACTCTGAGTTGACCACCCCGGCATTCTTGTAATTGTTGAAAATGCGCTTCGTATCTGTGAATGCGGGGTCATTCGTACCGATGATGAACGCATGATAATTTTCTCGGACCAGGTCGATCTTCGGCGGCTCATCGTCGCCCCAGAAAACGCTGCCGGCCATGTAGATGCCACCCTTGAACACATCCGGCTTGGCGGTCTCCACTCTGCTCGCCGTCTTCGACCCTCCAGACATGCCCGCGACGTAGAGTCTGTTCGGCGCAAACGTGTGTGTGCGGGATAAGACCATTGGTGCGAACATGGCTTTTAGCATGCGCTCCGGAACCGGCCAGTCATTGCCCGCGTCCCTTGCACCAATCCAGATAAGATTGTGCGCCTGCAACATCTCATTCCAGTCTCGCGGTGGTCCCGCTGTATCGCGCGGACTAACGTAGACCACCACGCCAGGAGGAGAATCCACTGCATAGTCTTGCGGTACCAGCACTTCCCATTCGATGGCCTGGTCAGGTGATAAAATTCCGGCAACAGCTTCAGCAGCGTCAGGACCTATGAGTTCCGCCGTTGTCATGGAGACTCTGAAGAAACCGGTTTTGGGCCCCTCCACTTTCTCATCAGCAAACGCGCAGTTGCCTGTAATCAGAATCACCAGCGCACAAATTCTTGTCGCTTCTCTCACTCGCCTCGCCCCTGCTTACAACCTGTCTTTGATCGAATAGTACAACATGCCGAGCACCATGCCCGGGTACCGAAGTAGCGTACCCCCGGGAAATGTATGCATAGGCAAACTAGCGAACATATCAAAACGACTTGCCGTACCGCCGATCGCTTCCGCAATAACTCTTCCGGCGAAGATTGCCGTAGCCACACCATGGCCAGAGTAACCCTGAGCGAAATACAAATTCGGTTCAAGCCGGCCGACATGCGGCAGTCTGTTCACAGTGACTGAGAGCGTGCCTCCCCAAGCGTAGTCGATACTGATGTCGCTCAACTGCGGAAACAGGTTCAACATGCACGGCCGAACAAATGCCCCGATGTCCTTCGGAAATCCACTACGATAATTTTCGCCACCGCCAAATAGCAAGCGATGATCCTCTGACAGCCGAAAATAGTTAACTACAAATCTCGTATCGTGAACTCCAATACGCTCAGCGATAAGCGCCTTCGCTCTTTCAGCTCCGAGCGGCTCTGTCGCGACAACGAAATTGTTGATCGGCATGATTTTGCCAGCAACACGCTTCTCCAGCTTTCCCAAATAACCGTTGCAGCCAAGAACGACGAATGATGCCTTTACTGAACCGCGTGGCGTTTGGACCAGCGCCGGATCCGTGCGTGTGTAATCGGTAACCCGGGACTTCTCAAAAATTCGTACCCCTGCGTCGCGAGCTGCTCGCGCAAGGCCCAGCGCGAAGTTCAATGGGTGCAGCGACGCCGCTTCAGCGTCATACAGTCCTTCAAGAAAATCATCGGTGGCGACCAGACTGCGCGTTTCCTCTCTACTCAAAGCACGCGTATGTGGATAGTCGTAGCGCTCCGCAAGCGCATCCGATATTGACTGCGAGTAGCCCAGATAGCGCTTCTTGTGCACGCCTTCAAGTTGGCCGCGTTGCAGGTCGCAGTGTATGTCGTGCTTTGCTACACGGGCCCGAATTTCCGCCTTCGCAGCTTCGGCAAAATCCCAGAACAGTTTTGATTTTTCAAATCCGAACTGCTCCTCCATCTCAAGCACGTCCTTGCGCTGACCACTACCAACGAGTCCGCCGTTTCTTCCCGACGCCCCGAACCCCACTCGCTCTGCTTCAAGCAGCACCACGTCCAGACCCTGCTCAGCAAGGTTCAACGCGGCGGACAGGCCAGTGAAGCCGCCGCCAATGACGCAAACGTCGGCTCGCAAGTCTTCATCCAGAATCGGGTGTTCCTGCATGCCAACTGCGGTCGCCGCGTAGTAGCTGTCCGGGTAGCCTGCTGTTTTCATTAGTCCCTCACCGCTCTCAGAAATGCCGTAACACGGCTATGTTCACACCGTTCTCTGCCGAATAATAACGGATAGACTCCACTGGCGATGGTTGCACTCACCATTCGTCAGGCCGATCATAGTACTGAACCGATGCAGCAAAAATCACTCTGACCGATCGATTTTCGAACGTCTATTGATCGACTATCGATCGGCTAGACGGACGACTGCGGTCGCATGGGTGTGCCGTCAAAGAATCGACTTAGCCTGAATTCTCTCAGGTCGATCCCCGATTCATTACCCGTCAGCATACCGGCAATCGCTTTGGCCGCACCCGGACCAATACCGAAGCCGTGCCCGCTGAATCCGGTTGCGATAAAAAAGCCTGCGTACGTATCCGCTTCATCAATAACTGGAATCGCATCCGGTGTCGCCTCGATCATGCCCGCCCACGATTCAGCGATTTCGATGCCTTCCAACTGGGGGAAAACGGCAAGGAGATTATTCCGGATACTCTCAACAATGCGCGGATCTGGTTCCGGGTTCAATACTCGAACTCGTTCAAATTCAGTCTCGGAAGCAAGATCCCACGTCGCTGGCGTTGACCATTCTTCAAAGAACTCGCGGCCAATCGACAAACGCATACCGGATGGGTCCAGCATGAACGCGCGAAGAAACTTGCTGCCGAAGCGAAAGGTGGATGGCGTAATCGCATGCTCAAGCAGCATGCCGTTGACCGCGGTATAACCGCCATCCTGTCGCCGGCGAACAGCGATTTTGTCATCGAACAGGCAACCATCAATAACGTTAGGCGCGGGCGCAGTGCGGGTCACGGTTCCGCGGACTTTCAGCTGCGGCACGGTGATACCAACTGATCGGCAAAACATCGACGTCCAGGCACCAGCGGCGCACAACACCGTGGACGTCCTGATGACCCCATGTTCGGTGACAACAGCCGAAACGCGCCCGGCCGAGGACTCAAGTCCACGAACGGCGCAAGCAGTAAGCAGCGTTGCACCCTCTCGCACTGCCGCACGCGCAATCGCCGGGACCGCTTTGTGCGGTTCAGCGCGAGCATCGCTGGCCGTATACAGCGCGCCGCACCAGGTGCCCGACGACGCTTGAGCGTATTGCCCAAACTCTTCGGTCGATATGACGCGCGTATCCAGACCATACTCCTGGGCTGTCTTTACCCAGTCAGCATATTCATCCAGCTGCTTGTTCGTGCGCGCCGCGAACAAACAGCCTGTCTCAGCGAAACCGACATCTTCGCCGATCTCCTTCTCTAGCTCGCGCCAGATCCGCAGGCTTTCGACAATCATGGGCATTTCACGAGAATCGCGGCCTTGTTGCCTTACCCAGCCCCAATTACGACCTGACTGTTCCCCTGCTATGTAGCCCTTCTCACACAAGACAACTTTGACGCCTTGTTTGGCCAGGAACCACGCCGTCGTAACGCCGACGATGCCACCGCCAATGACCACGATGTCTGCGGATTCCGGAATTTGGTCCGGCGGTGACAATGAGCCAAGCCAGGTTTGAGATACGGTATTTTCTGCGGTCGCTGATTTCATAAGTGTCGGCACCGGTGACAACTTTGTTCGCGTTCGGTAGAGTCGTCTGATGAACAACGAGTATGCACAATAATGGATATCGATGTCCCTTTGCGAGAACTGGGCGCGATCGATACGAGCGCACTGGGCGAGGCGATCCTGCGCCAGGAAGAAGCCGCCTGGCATGAAGATGAGTATCGTCAGCAGGCCTACGATGTTCACTACGATACAGCGTCCATTGTGATGGTTTTTACTGACGGTAAAAACTGGCCAAACAGTGAGGTTCGCAAAGAACCCGGCTGGGACAGACTGGTCGACGTTGCCGTGCCGCTCATGCATGAAATTATCGACCAGCATTACCCGAAAGGAGGCACGATAATCCGGGCGATGGCTGCAAATCTGCGCGCGGGCGGCAAGATCAAGCCGCATCACGACAGTCACCCGTCATTTCATTGCGGCCACAGAATTCATGTGCCGATCACTACCAACGCCAGAGTTCGTTTCATGATTGACGGGCGCCCGTACCAACTGCAGGTCGGCCAGGCCTATGAACTTAACAACCAGAAACAACACAGCGTGATGAACAAGGGCGCCGAAGATCGCATCACCTTTATATTCGACTATGTCCCGCCCGGACCGCTCGCCGTACAAAAAACCACATAGGGTTATAGCAGCGCTGCTGGCCGCTGCTCCTCGGGCATTTCGCTGAGGATTGGGCGCAAGATATCGATCAGGTCCCCAAGTTGATTCTCATAGTTGCGCCAGCCATGCAACGAGTCCGCGTAGATCGGCTGCCGAACCTGCTCCGAACTGGCCGTGTCAATAGCCCGCTCAGTTACGTGGAAGTTCAGACAGGCGCTTTCCCAGCCCAGACCGCAATGCGCCAGCATCTTTCGCATCTGCCCTTCCGGATCCCTCACCATGTCCTCGTAGTGGACGTCGAGTACGTAACCCGGCAACAATTCGTGCCAGTGTTTCATCAAACGTCGATACTCCAGAAAATATTCGCCCAACTCGAATAGGTCGTAACTAAACGGCTGGCCTTTGACGAATAGCTGTTTGAAACTTCCCAGACAGCTATCGAGCGGATGGCGACGCGCATCGATCACCTTGGCTTGCGGCAATATCTGACGAATCAGACCGGCATTTCGGAAATTGTTCGGCATTTTGTCGACAAAAAACGGCGCACCGGTCCGATAGCGTTCCGTTGCCTCCAGATATTCTCGACCAAGACTCTGTAACTTATCGGCAGTCATATTCCCAACCAGTTCGGGATAACGCGCGCCTGCGGAAGACCTGCTATTGAGTGTGCCGATCAATCGGTCAAGCTCCGCCAGCTCATGTGTGCCCTCAACCTGACTGTGGCTTGCCAGAATCTGTTCCAGCAAGGTCGAGCCCGAGCGTGGCAGTCCGACAATAAATATTGGCACCGGCGCAGCCGCATCAATATTGACCGCATGGCCCGACCACTTCTGACCGTACGCCTCGATGAGCCGGTCGGTCATGGCGTGAGTTTCCTGCGGCTCGTAGCGTTCGTGCATGCGCCGAATTGCGTTGCCACGCTCATAGAGATCAAAAGCCCTTCCAAATTCCCGCCGGTCCTCGCAGGCTTTGGCCAGCGCGAAGCAAAATTGTGTGTGCGACTCATCTGGTAGATTAACATTTGACGCATGCTCTTCCATTGCAGCAATTTCACTCGCTTCGAATTGCACATTCTTCAGGTTGGCCAGACCCCAATAGGCGTCCGCAAACAACGGGTGTATTCGAAGCAACTCTCTGTAAGTGTGGACAGCGTCGTCGTGCAGCCCGACCGTCTTCTGCGCGTACGCCAGACCGGAAAGGCAGATCGCATTGTCTGGCTGAATCTCCAGACCAGCACGAAACGCATCAATCGCCTGTGCATGCTGCGACATTCGTGCCAGTACCTCGCCCTGCATCAAGTACGGCAAGACGGACCTCGTGTGTAGATCGATCGCCTGCCCGATTGCCTGCAGCGCATCATCCAGCGCGTCTTTTCCAATTAGCGCCTTGGCCAAACTCAACCAGCCGATAGGCAACTTCGGCGCGAGCGCTACAACCCGACGAAACAGGACCACCGCATCGCCGAAGTCACCGCCCTCAAGGGCAAGCATGCCCAGCACCTGAAAAATATCCGCATTTTCAGGATCGTGAGCCAGTGCGGCATGGCAAATTCTCTCGGCTTCCACGAAATTGCCGGCGTTTCGCATTTCCGCAGCGCTGGCCAGGGCAGCCTGGGTAGCCTGGGTAGTTTCAACGGCTGTAGTCATTAGCCTATTCTAGCCCGGCATTGCATTCAGTGCTTGCCCGACCGTTGTAAAGTCGAACAACTCGCCTATGATATGGCGACTTGCGCGGCAAGCGACTCGCGCCCCCGTTAGCGCTAATTCTGTTGCAACCGAAGGTGTAGGTAAGGAAGCTTGGCAACACAACCCAGAATCGAGATCAACGCTAACCCTGACATCCGCGTCGAGGAAGTTGGCGATGGCGACTACTGCATCATTGTTGATGACTTTCTACAAAACCCACACGATGTCGCAGCGTTCACTGTTGAGAATGCTGACCTTTTTGCAACTCCCGAGCGCAGCTACCCTGGCCTCTTATTCGACGTCAGCCAAGAGGCGATGAGTGAAGTAAGTCGCTTTATTCGATCGAAAATGAGTTCGCATTTTGCATTTCTCCGTGGCGGACTGGAGACGTCCACATTTCTGTCGATGGTGACCTCGCAACCCGAAGAGCTGTCAAGCTTGCAGCGTCTTTGCCATATGGACCCGCGAGGCAGACCAGACCGGCGCAACTTCGCAGCGCTGATTTACCTGTTCGAGAACGAAGCATTGGGTGGCACGGGGTTTTTTCGATGGAAAAACCGAAAGCTCGTCGAAGAAGCCACAGCGCTCGAACACGAGAGTCCGGAGAAGGCGCTGGAGTTCTTGCGCGACAACTTTGAAACTTACAATCAACCAGCCTGTTATATGACGGAGAGTAACGAAATCGCTGAGCTCGTGTATGCGGTCCCTGCGCGGTTCAATCGCTTTATCTTTTATTCCGGCGACCTGCCACACAGCGCGCGCATTGCATCGCCCGAATTTCTTAGCGACGATTTCCGCCAGGGGCGACTCACGCTAAACTGCTTCGTCAGCGTTCGGCCCAGGTAGTTTATTGACTTCGCTAACAAAGGTGCTTGTAGCTTGAAAAACCTGAGAGACGCCCTGCGCTCTGAAGAGTTCACATTAACGGCGGAGCTGTCACTTCGACCCGGCTTGAACGCGCATCAGATTCTCGAGCAGGCACAGATTTTGAGCGACGTCGCCGATGCCATTCAGATACCGGACAATCTCAATGCTCGCCCACACATGTCAAATATAGCGGTGGCGAGCTTGTTGCGACAAAATGGCATGGACCCGATCGTCCATATGACAGCCAGAGATCGCAATCGCATTGCGTTTCAGAGTGATCTTCTCGGTGCGCAGGGGCTCGGCGTCAGCAACCTGTTGCTCATGCGCGGCGAGTCTCTGGCCAAGAATCTGACGCCCGGAATCCGCGGCGTCTTCGATGTCAAAGCAGTTGAGATGATTTCTACAGCGGCAGCGGTCAGAGACGGCGAGGCCCTCGCCGGTGGTCAACTGCCTGATGCGCCAGAGTTCTTTATCGGTTCGGTTGCGACCATTTTCAGCCCGGAAGACGGTTGGCAGCCGGAGAAACTGGCCGAGAAGGCTGACGCGGGTGCGCAGTTCATGCAGCTGCAACTCTGCTTTGACATGGACACTCTGCGTCAATATATGCAACGTCTCGTTGCATCGAAACTGATTTGGCGATTCAATGTTCTCGTGGGACTGGCCGTTCTGCCATCTGCCGATGCGGCAAGACGCCTGCGCAAATTCAAACCTGGCTCAATAATCCCTGACGCAGTGGTACGACGTCTTGAGCAATCCGCAGACAGTGAAGCTGAAGGCATATTGATTTGTGCGGAGCTATTGCAGCAGCTCGTCGATATCCCAGGTATTGCCGGCGCTAACATCATGACACCCGGGGACACGGCAACGATTCCGGCGGCGATCAATAAATCCGAAATTCGCAAGAATTCATGATGTGCGAATATGCTTGCTAACATTTGGACTGCAACCACCTGAGCCAGAAGGGCCTGACCATCAACAGTATCGCTGCAACTCAATCTTCGTTCGATCGTGCGCTTAGCTTCCTGGGCAATGGCGATGCCGCACTGTGCGCGGACATTTGTCGCAGCACACTCGACGATTATCCCAACGACTCCAGAATGCGCTGCCTGCTGGCGACGGCGCTTAACCGGCAGCACCAGTTTGCGGAGGCTGAAGTCGAGCTCCGCAGCGTGCTCGAACAACATCCGGAAATACCAAAAGCGCACCTGGAACTCGGCCACGCGCTGTTCGGCCAGGGCCGCGGCCTCGATGCCCTTGCCTGCTTTGAGAAGGTCGCGCAGCTAACACCGGACAAGAGCGTCGCCCACCTGGACCTGAGTGTTGCCCTTTCAAAGGTTGGTAAAGAGAGGGCTGCAAGGCAGGCGCTGGAGCAATCATTTCGACTAGACCCTGGTCGCAAAGACCTGCTGATGGGAGCGGAACATCAGCGCGCGGGCCGGTTCGAAGATGCGGAGCGGGTTTATCGCGGTGTCATTGCACGAGAACCGAACAATGTCACAGCAGTGCGCCTGCTCGGCAGCCTTGCCTCCGAGACCCGGCGACACGGCATTGCGCTGCGGCAATTACGCAAGGCTGTCGAAATGAAACCCGACTATTTTTCGGCCTGGGTAGACCTTGGCCGGGAATTATCTGAGCAGGAGCTGTTTGAGGAGTGCGAAGAGGCTTTGCGCCATGCCATTCGGCTGGAACCCAGATTGCCACATCCACAGACATTGCTGGGCAGCATGCTGGCCAAAGCAGGACGCTATGATGAAGCGCTTGCCGCCTACGAGGTCGCATTGGAGATGCAACCAGACTTTAGCGGTAGCCTTGCGGGAATGGGCCATCTGCTGCGGACAATCGGTCGCACAGATGAAGCCATCGCCGCCTACCGGCAGTGCATCAAGAATCACCCGGCGTTTGGCGAGGCATATTGGAGCCTTGCAAATCTGAAGACGTTTCGTTTCACCGACGAGGAACTCGCAACGATGGAGAAAAACGTCGACAGTGATCGCTTGCTTGAGGAAACCAAAGTCTGCCTTAACTTCGCACTCGGCAAAGCCTATGAGGATCGCGGCGAGTATGACCGGGCGTTTGGCCACATAGACCGCGGCAACGCAATGCGGCGAGTCAACGAAAACTATGACCCGGTACAAACCGAGGTCATACACGACCGAATCATCGATACGTTCTCCGCCGAATTTATTGCGGAGAAAGGCGGCCATGGCGACCCTGACCCATCGCCAATATTCATTGTCGGCCTGCCGCGGTCCGGCTCGACGCTGATCGAGCAGATTCTCGCCAGCCATAGCCAGGTTGAAGGAACGCACGAACTTGCCGACCTGCCACGCGTCATTCGCTCGATCAATCAGGAAAATCCAAACGGCACGCTGTATCCAGAAGCATTCCGGCAATTCGAACCAGAAAAATTTCAAGAACTAGGTAAGCAGTATCTCGATGCCACGCAGCGGCACCGCTCCGGCGTCCCCCGATTCACCGACAAAATGCCAAACAACTTTCCATCCGTCGGCATGCTTCAGCTGCTGCTGCCAAACGCGAAGATCGTCAATGCGCGGCGCCATCCGCTGGATAGCTGTATGGGCAGTTACAAACAATTGTTCTTCAAGGGCCAGGCCTTCTCCTACGACCTGGTTGAGATTGGCGAATACTATTTGGAGTATCAGAGGCTTATGGATTACTGGCACGAAACCCTGCCGGGCCGAGTCCTCGATGTTCAATACGAACAAATGGTCGGGGACCAGCAAACCCAGACTCGGCGTCTACTGGAGTACTGCGAACTGCCGTGGGAAGACAACTGCCTGCGTTTTTATGAAAACAAGCGGGCGGTGAACACCGCCAGCTCCGAGCAGGTAAGGCAGCCAATCTACTCAAAATCCGTCAATTCATGGCGCCGCTATGAAGCCGGCCTCGCGCCGCTGATTGAAGTCCTCGAGCCGTTGCTTTTGCAACTACCCGTCGAAGACAGACCCAGCTCCCTGCAATAAATTAAACCACCGATATCAGGCTGTTGCTGGCGCGCATCGGACGTCTCTTGCTGGTTCATAATATGAAACAGAATCAGTGACCTATTGATGTTTGTATGTAGCAACAGCTTGAACTACTATCGAAGGCGTATACGCATTAGTACCTAAGCTCAGGGGAAATCAATGTCTAAGACCAAAGTATCCGTCTCGCCTCATTTTGACGGTATCAAATACAAGACACCATTAGGTGCAGCAATTGCCGCAGCCGTCGGCGCAACACCGGCTATCGCACAGGAAGAAGCAGAAGAAGCATTCGGTATTGAGGAAATTACCGTAACGGCGACCAAGCGAGCTGAAAGCATCAACGATCTTGCGATGAGCATTCAGGCCTTTGATGCTGAAGACATCACCCGACAAAATCTGTTTAGCCTTGAGGACTATGCGCGGCTCGTGCCGAGCATGAGCTATTTTGGCAATAGCTCCGGCGGTGGCAAGGTTTTCTTCCGCGGCATTGCAGATGCTCCGGACACGTTTATTGCCGACTCTTCCGCGGCTATTTATCTGGACGAACAACCCCTGACGGCCAGCGCTCAGGTTGACGTACGATTGATCGATATCGAGCGAGTTGAAGCCCTCAGCGGACCGCAGGGCACCTTGTTCGGTTCCAGCGCCCAGTCCGGCACATTGCGTATCGTGACCAATAAACCTGATCCGTCAGGATTTTCAGCATTTGCCGACGGCTTGATGAAGTTCTCACAAGAGGGCGATCCAAGTTACGACGTGAGTGCGATGCTGAACTTGCCACTCGTCGAGGACAAGCTGGCGCTGCGTTTGGTTGGCTTCACCGCCACCGAAGGCGGTTTTATCGACAACGTGCTCGGCACTACGCCGATCTGTGAAGCCTGGGGTCGATGCAGTCCTGACGGTCCACAAAACAATGCCGACGTTGTCGAGGACGACTGGAACGAAACGACCATCAGCGGTGGTCGGCTTGCAGCCAAGTGGTTTATTACCGACAACTGGGATTTGACGCTGGGTACAGCAACGCAAAATGCGGACGCCAAGGGCGAGAACACCTACGACCCAACCGTTGGCGATCTCGAGCTCATTGCATTTGGGCCTGACACACGCACGGATGAATGGATGCAATACTCGCTTACGATAGCGGGCGATCTGGGCTGGGCTGACTTCACATCGGCAACGGCGTATTTCACGCGTGATACCCAGTACACCCAGGACACCACCAGTTACGCAGCCTACTTCGGCTCTTTCTGCTATGACTACACGACAACCGGTACAAGCGGAACAACGGGCGTGCGTTACCAGTCCTTGAGCAACAATATCTATTGTTTCCAGCCTGAAGGTTTCGGCGTTTACTACAGCGACCCGGTCGGCTATTTGGTCAACGATCAAAAGAACACGTCCTTCAGCCAGGAGTTTCGACTGGTAGGTCAGACCGAACGATTGGGCTGGGTTGCCGGCGTTTTTTACGAGGAACGCACGGAAGACTGGGACTTTTGGTCTGCGACAGACGGCTATGCCGAGTCACAAGGCTATGACAACTGGTTGCGTGATGAGAACACCAGCCCGTCCGGCGATTTCGGCCTGGACCCGGGCACGGTTTATGGTGGCTGGGGTGTGCCGGTTGCTCAACGTTCCGACATCTGGTGGGTCTCCTCCGATCGCACCGACTGGGAAACAACCGCAGCATTCGGCGAACTTTCGTTCGATTTCACAGAGAGCTTCAACGTGACTGTAGGCGCTCGCTGGTTCTCTGTTGTCATGGAGAAAGACTATTGGGTCGAATTGCCGGAAAATCGGTTTACGCCGACCAAGTCAGACAAACATGGCTGCCTTATAACGGATGGCCCATGTAACGTAGAAGACTCTACCGACGCGACTGACGATGGCATCTCGCACCCGAGTTCGGACGAATCGGACACGGCGATCAAGGTCGCGCTTGAATACAACGTCAACGAAAACATCATGGTCTACGGATTGTATTCGGAAGGATTCCGACCCGGCGGCACCAATCGAAATCGTGGTAATGCGTTCTTTCCGACAGCGTACAACTCTGATTATCTGCTGAATACCGAGTTCGGATTCAAGGGAACGCTGGCCGATGGCCGGGTGCAGTTAAACCTGACTTATTTCATGATGGATTGGAAGGATTATCAGCTTGAAGTCGTCGATCCGTCCAACCTGAATTGCGACAACGTGGCTGCGCCACCTGCACCTAATTGTGGCCAGCCATGGCAGAAAGTGGTTACCAATGTAGGCCAGGCGAGTTCCACTGGATTTGAAGTGGCGATGCAGTGGGTTCCTGCCGAAGGCTGGGACATCGGACTGAACCTCGCGTGGCTGGATGCCGAAGTTGATGAGGATCTGGCGGATGTCGGTGTCGAGAGAGGCGATACATTGCCGTTCGCACCTCACTCAAAGGGCTCATTGTTCGCCCAGTACACCTGGCCGACCAGCTTCTTTGGCACTGAAGAGTCTTACCTGCAGGCCACATACGCCTTTGTGGGTGATTCCCTGAACCAGATTCAGAAGATCCCCATTCCAACAGAGAACTTCGATTTCGGCAATAATGCGCCTCAGGTCGTACAGGAAGCGTATAACACGGCAGACCTCAAGTACGGCCTGGTGGGTGCCACCTGGGAAGCGAACATCTTCGTCAGAAACCTCACCGACGAGCGCGGCCAGGTTTTTCACGATGTCAGCGACTTCGAGATGTTCTGGGTTGTCGACGCGAATGAACGGGGTCGTCAACGTGTTTCCGTCATTCGACCTCGCGAGATTGGCTTGCGCTTTATCAAGCGCTGGGGCAACTAACCGCCAGACTCAAAAACGATCAACAAAAGACGCACCCTCTGGGTGCGTTTTTTTTGCTGGCCTGATTTACATCGCATGAGCATCACCCGTCATACGGCCACAGTTCCAGACCATGAATGGCATTGCGAATGTCCATGGTGAGGTTGACTGCAGCGACGACTTGATTACTTTGCAAGTCATACAGGGTGATTGTCGACGGCGATGACCCACCAGCAATGAAGCGATCATCTACGGAGCAAAGCCCTCGGCCGAACCCCTGTCGTGCGATTTTCGAATCATCTATACCCGCGAATTCAATCTCGGCTTCATCATAGGTGGCAATCTTGAACGCCTGACTCTGACCATCCGAGCTGACGTAGCGCACATGATTATTTGCCGTATCATTCAATAACACACCCTCGCGAAACGGCTGCGCGTTGTGCACGCCGGACGGCAAGTTACAAACCTCAGATACTGCGAACTGGCTGTCAACATACAAGAGCGCATTCGTATGCAGCCCGCTCAGATAGATTCCCGTCTTATCAACATGCACTGAATTAATGTGAAACGAGTTTGACGGGCCAGGCCCGGCATCCGTCGCCGGGTCGAAACGGCGGCCTGACCAACCATTGAGCTCGCGCTGCAAATAGATTCCCCACACATAGCTTTTCTTGTCGAGGTCAAAAGCGAGCAGGCTGTCAAACCCGGTTGATGTTAGAAACAGCGTACGATCAATACGGCTTATTTCGTGACAATGCTTGAGAAAACGATTGCGATACGTGGCCTTGATTTTGAAGTCGCGGTCATAGCAATACATCTCATCACTTGCGGCGATGTAGATATCATCGCTATCAAATGCGATACCGCGTAAGCCGCGATCGGCCCCACGCCCCTCAAAATCGATCTCACCGGTATTCCAGTCGACGTGCTGTCGACATTCCTGAGTTTCGAAGTCGACCGTATACACGCCACCGTGGCTTTCACCTTGCTGGCTGCCGCGAACAACCGAGGTGGTTATGAATTTGGGAAGAGTGGTGGTCATTCATTGGCATCCTGCAGATCAAACAGGGCGTATTCTGGCAGAAACAGGAGTTTTCGGCATGCAAAATGCAAAACCCGATCACTTCAGCGTGTGCTCCGTTTAGGTAACTTCAGCTCGGTGGCGGCGTAACCGGAGCACCCGGCTACAATGCCGCCCACAAGATTCTGCGGACGACCTGAGTTATGCGCTTAGTGCGTCGCGCATAGCTCTGATGTGCTCGGGGCCCATGCGACAACAGCCACCAACGATTTTTGCACCTGCCTGAACCCATCCCAAAGCAGCTGCGCCGCACTCGTCAGCCGTTGTTGTACCGGACCATGAATTGTCCGCAGCATCGTAAACTTCTCCCGAATTGGGATAGATAATAATGGCCTTATCGGGAACGACTATGTGAATCCTTTTGATTAGCATCTCCATCAAATTTGGTGGTGTGCAATTCACACCAACAGCCATGACGCTCGGGTGATTGTGAAACAGTGCCGCCACCTGCTCAATCGGAGTGCCGTCGCTGATGGCCGCATCATCCCGGCACGAAAAACTGATCCATGCCGGCTTGCGGCACGCGGTTAGCAGGTCACCCAGAACCTGCGCTTCTGCGAGAGACGGTATCGTTTCGCAGGCGATCACATCAGCATCACTGCTGTCGAAAAGCGCAAGTCGATGTTCATGAAACTGCCGCAGCTCTTGCTTGCTGAGGCCATAGTCACCGGTGTATTCAGATCCATCCTGACGTATCGCGCCGTAGGGGCCAAGACTGGCCGCAACCCAGGGTGCTCGTTTATTCTCCGGATGGTCGCTGCAGAATTGCGTCACAGCCGATCTGGCAAGGTCGATGGAACGAATGATCAACTCATCTGCCTGAGATTTCGTATATCCCAGGCTCGCGAAGCCTGTGCGGCTCGCCTGATAACTGGCCGAGGCGATGCCCTCAGCGCCTGCCTCGAGATAGGCCAGATGCGCCGCAACAAGCGCGGCCGGTTGCGCATGCAGGAGCGACGCTGACCACAGGCTGTTGTTCAGGTCGCAACCTTGTGCCTCGCATTGCGTTGCCAACCCTCCATCGATCAAGACAGGCCCATCGCGGTGCAGCGCGTTCTCGAATAAATTCCTCATGGCGTTTCCGTTATGATTGCCTTGCTGGCACTCGGCGACATCGACACCCCTGACAATGTATGCCCTTCTTTATCAGGCAGCTGCATTCTGACTCCGATGGTTCCGTCACACCTAATGCCACTATACTGGCGCCACTACTCTTAGGTGACCTATGATTTCTGTATGGATGCTTGACCCTCGCAAGTACGCGTATCTGGTCTTATTGTTGCTCAGTACCGCGGGCTTTCCTGGTTGCCAAAAGGCGCCAACAGCAATTGTAGCGCATGCCCCTTTTGCTGCTGATTCTGGCTCGCTCGCAATTCGCTGCGGCCATTTGATTGATGGACTGGGCAACGAAGCCATGCCGGATCGTCTCGTCATCGTTCGCGATGGCCGCGTTGCCGAAGTCGCAGCTGGCGATTCGAGGCCACCGGATGACATTGCCCTTCTCGACTTAAGTGAATATACGTGCCTGCCCGGTCTGATCGATGCTCACGTACACCTCGACATATATCCTGAAGACTCCGACGATTATACGGTCTACCTGCGCCGCACCCCGGACGACACTCGTGCAATCGCGCTGGACAATGCCAGGATAGCGCTGGATGCAGGATTCACGACCGTGCGGCATGTCGGCTCTTACCTGGCATGGGTTGACCGCGATACCAAAGCGCAAATCGACGCTGGCCTTGCCGTAGGCCCCAGAATTCAAACGGCCGGATTCTATCTGACGAAGCCGCACGGTGGCGGTGACATGTACATACCGGGTGTTGCCGATGAGGATATTCCCGATTACTACCGCATGGGAGTATCAAGCAGCACCGAGGAGTACCGCCAAAAGGCAGAGCAACTCGTCGCGGGCGGTGCCGAGGTCTTGAAAATTATCGCGTCTGGCGCAGTGTTCGGATTCGGTGGCGTTGTCACCGAACCCGAAATGACGCCCGAAGATATTGCAGCCGTCGTCGACGTTGCTCATGGCGCCGGACTAAAAGTCACCGCTCATGCCCATGGTGCACGTTCGGTTCGTGAAGCCATCCTGGCTGGTGTCGATTCGATAGAACACGCGTCGCTGGCAGACGATGCGGGCATCGCGCTGGCCGCCGAACGAAATGTCGTTTTCACGATGGACGTCTACAACGGCACCTATACCGCAGAAGTGGGTCCCGAACGCGGCTGGCCCGAAGAGTTTCTACGCAAGAACGATGAGACAACAGAGGCCCAGCGGATTGTATTTGAGAAAGCGCACGCAGCAGGTGTTGCCATAGCCTTCGGGTCAGACGCCGGCGTTGCTCCTCACGGCAAGCAAGCCCGACAGTTCAGTTTCATGGTCGAACGCAGTATGAGTCCGATGGATGCCATAAAGGCAGCGTCTTCTGTTGCCGCCGAGCTAATGGCTTGGCAGAAAGATGTCGGCGCTTTGACTGGCGGGCGATACGGTGACCTGATCGCGGTTCGAGGTGACCCCCTGCAGGACATTTCGATTCTGGAGAATGTTGATGTGGTGGTGAAAGGTGGTTTGATCTTCAAGCTGCCGCAATAGCGTACGGCTAGCAACTAACTGCTGGCGATATTACGTCCGACGACAAGCGCATCTACGGCAACACATCCTGATTCGTGCACTATGATCGGATTCGCATCAACTTCGTTCACAACACCCTCAAGCGCAAACACCATGGATGAGAACGTTGCGGCCATGTCGCAGAATGCCTCGATATCGGCCTTGGGTTTTCCGCGCGCTCCGTCCAGCAAGGCTCGTAACGTCAGTCTATCGACACATCGCCTCGCGTGCGCCGCATCGAATGGCGGCAACGCAAATACAACATCATGGGCAACTTCCGCCAGCATGCCGCCGACGCCAATCAGAACGACCGGCCCGAACTGCGGGTCGTGACGCATACCCAAAATCATCTCAACCCCATCGTCTATCATCGGTGCCAACAGGACTGTTGCTCCGAGTCGCGTCACCATGTCCTTGTAGGCAACTCCCAGGTCAGCATCATTCTCAATATTGAGTACGACGCCATTCAGCTCCGACTTGTGCAATAAGCCGGGCATTGCTGTCTTCAATGCCAGTGGATACTCAACGTCCGCTGCAATCTCGAGCAAAGCAGACTCGGTATCGACAACGCGAGGTTCTGCGACCGGTAGTTCGAAGTCGCGGAGCATCGCCAGAGAGTCAGCTTCGCCAAGGGTTTCGCCGCTCGCCAATCGACCAGTCCATTTACTCACAGCCGCAGTACTTGCTGGCACGCAGTTACTTGCCTGCTGTTGCAGAAAATCGCGATACGCAAACAGCGCACGCACGCCGAGCAGAAATTGCACAACGCCATCAAGGACTGGAAATCCGGCGTCAGTGCCCGTAACCGCAAGTTGATCATGACCGCTTCCTTGCCTGGCAGAAGCCAGGGCAACCGGTTTGCCCGATTCTTCGTGGGCTAACTTCATGTACTCCAGATAGCTTGGATAAACTTTGCCGTAAGGAGCCCTGTTAAGAATAGCCGCGCCGAGCGCGGCACCCGGGTCCTGCAGCATCAGTGACAGGCATTGCGACTGCTGCTCGCGCGCGCCCGGACCACCTCGACTCCAGGCATCCAGTGGATTCACTGCCGGCAACTCCGGGTCGAGGACCGCTTTCAGAGCGGCCACAGTTTTCGGTTGCAGCTTTGTCAGTGACACACCTGTTTCATCGGCAAGGTCGAGCATGAGTTGCCGCTCACCACCCGAGTCATGCAACGTAACCAGGCCGCCAGCTCCTACCGGATGTAAGCCGGCGAACATGATTAATGTCGTGGCGAGTTGATCCATGTCGCGAACACGTTGCACGCCGTAGCGATCAAACAATGCCTCAAAAGTCGAATCGTCACCGGCCATTGCCCCGGAATGCGACACCGTGAGTCTGGCTGCTTCCTCCGTCCGCCCTACCTTGAGTGCCACAATCGGTATCTGACGCTTGGCCGCTTTCTCGAGCGCTGCAATCAGACCCTCAGGGTTGCGCGCGGTTTCGATGAACAGGCCTACGGCACGCGTCTCCGGAAGGTCGAGCACGAAGTCGAGATACTGATCCATCGTCACGCTGAGTTCATTACCTGTCGACACGGCGAAGTTTATGCGCAGGCGCTGCTCGCAATCGACCAGACCCGACATTCCTGCTCCGGAGTGACTGATCAGGCTTATGTGCCCTGGCGCCACGTGATCGGCACTGTCAAAGCCGCAGGCCCATACATGGTCACGTATGTTGTAGAAGCCCATGCCATTTGCGCCACACACCAGCATTCCAGCGTCGTCGATTTTCGTTTGAATTCGTGCTCGGAGATCGGGCGATTGATCATCGTCAATGACCAGCGTCGACATAATGACGGCAGCGCCAATACCGAGCGCAATTGCGTCGTCAAGCGCAGCTTCAAGGCGATGGTCTCCAACGCCGAAAATCACCATATCAGGCACTTCCGGCAGGTCGGCGAGACTCGCGTAGCAAACCACTCCCTGCAGCTCTTCGTAGTTGGGGTTGACCGGATAAACCTTGCCGGGGTATTCGCCGCGCAGCAGATTTTTCAGGGACCACTCGCCGAGGGAATCAACGCGGGCAGATGCACCGACAACAGCAACCGACCGAGGCCGAAGCAATGGATCAAGCCGATGCTGCATTGATGCCCCGCTGATGGCGTTTTCTAGAACGGGCCAGGTGGTTTCGCACCACGACGTGCCGGGAACCAGAACGGCTTGTCTACCACAGTTGCTTTCGCCATTACCCGCGACCAGTGCATTTCACGCTGATAGTAAATCTCGACCCAGAGGTTATCGCCCGGCTTGCCGTGCGGTGTTTGCACTGTGCCGAGCGCGATGTTCTGTTTGCAGACTGGCGACCACACCGCAGAGGTTATGAAACCGACATGTCCTTTGTTGCCCTTCTCGTTGGCATAGATATAGGAATGGTCCGCGGTCTTGTTGCCCTCAATATCGAGCTTGACCAGTCGCCAATTGGAGCCGCGGCGCTTTTCTTCAGCCAGGGCGCGGCGCCCGTTGAAATTCGGCTTCTTGAAATCAACCAGCCATTCGAGCCCCAACTCCAGCGGCGATCGGGAGCGACCCGTTCGAACCGTCTCGTCAGCAGGCAAAAACTCCTCATACGCAGCCAGATAGCCGGCCTCAATTCGCGCCATATCCAGCGCAGTTGTACCGATCGCCCGAATACCGTACAGCTTGCCTGCCTCGAACAACGCATCCCATAGCGCCTCGGCCTTGCTCGGCTCGATCCAAAGCTCGTAGCCAAGATCACCGGTGAAGCCCGTGCGTGAAACCATTAACTCAGACCCTTCGAAATCGAAGTGCTTCAATCCGAACGGCGTAATGTCAGCCAGCCCATCCAGCCCCAAACCACTCAACGTGCTGAACGATGTCGGACCCTGGACTGCCAGCGCCGCGACGTCTTCTGTCTCATGGGTGATCGAAACGTCAAAGCCCATCGAAGCTGCCATCAGCCAGGCGAAGTGACGCTCCTGAGAACACAGGCGGTATTCTCCTTCTTTGAGATGGAAGATTGTTCCATCATCGATTACCTGGCCCTGATCATCGCACCACACTGCATAGGCGACTCGGCCAGGTTTGACTTTGGCCATGTCGCGGGTAACGAGTCGATTCAAATAGTCGAGCGCGTCCGGGCCCGCGATTCGATATTTCGTCATCGGCGTAATATCGAATACGGCCGTGGAATTGCGCACAGCGAAGTACTCCATATCTTCGCAATACAACGCGTTCGCAGTGGAGTAGCCCTTCCACTCTGCCCAGCTGTTCATTGTGTCGAGCTGCTCAAGCCGCGCGTGAAACGGCGAACGTAACCTGCCCTGTTCTACTTCCTGCTTACTCATGCCGAATTCTCCCGGCTCAGAATCGTCCGCGCCGCATTACGACCTGCGGCTCCACTGATGCCACCGCCCGGGTGCGCGCCCGCGCCGCACAGGTACAGACCATCCAATGGCATCGCATATTGGGCAGCGCCGGATACCGGCCGCACAAACAGAAACTGATCGAGCGTCAGCTCACCGTGGTGCCAGTGTCCACCGGTAATGTGGAATTCCTTCTCGATGTCGACTGGCGTCAATAGCTCACTTGCGGTAATTCGTTGCTCGATATCCGGTGCGTAACGCGCGATCGCTTTAATTACCGCCGCTTCGAACTGCTTGCGAGCCGCGTCAGTCCAGCCACCCTTCAGGTCATACGGGGCATACTGAACCACGGCAGACATCACGTGCTTTCCTGTTGGCGCAAGATCACTGTCGCGGAAGCTCGGGAAGGTCATTTCTACAACAGGATTTGGCGAGCTTTCACCGTACTTGGCCGGGTTGAACGCTCGCTCTACATAATTCTCATCGGGCGCAATGACAATACGTTCCGCAAAGTCCTTTTTGGACAATCCGTCGATCGTCGGCAACCCGTCGAGCGCCAGATGAAGTTTCGCCGCATTGCCGCGCATACGAAGATGATGAATGCGACGCGTGAAGCCGGTCTCCACGTGCCGCGCACCAACCAGGTCCATGATCGTGCGCTTGGGATCTGCATTGGAAACGACCGTGAAACTCTCAAACTTTTCGCCGCTTTCCGTCTCGACTCCGACCGCCCTGCCATTCTCGACGATGATCCGGGCAACAGGCATGTTGGTTCGGATCGTGACGCCCGACTCCCTGGCCACATGGGCCAGATCATTGGTAACGCTACCCATGCCACCACTCGGTGCCGATACTCGACCATTATTGCCGGCTTGGCGGTACAGATACGTTAGTAATGTATTTGGCGATCGTGGGCCCAAATGAGTTCCGAGCACTGAATCGAGACTCAACGCACCGCGTAGTAGCGGGCTTTCAAATCGCTCGACCAGCTCATCGTAGATATTCATGCCAATCAGACGCAGGAACTCACGCATTTCGGTTTTGCCCAGGCGTCGCACATCGAAGCCCAGCATTGCCAGAGTTGCGAGATCTTTGAAATCTTTGGAGCCCAGCCGTGGTGGCGCTTTGTTCAAGTACGGCTTCAGGAGATTCGCATACCGAATCATGCGGTTTTGAAACTCGCGATAACTTTCCGCATCGCCATCGCTCACGCCGGTAACCGAAGTTCCGGAGATTCGCACGTGTTGCCCGTCCTCAGACAAGGCGATCGTTGCCATGTCATCCGATGCGAGCTTTGGGCTTAACTTCAGGTCTTTGCGAACTTCGGCCTGCAGTTGATACAACAAATGTGCACACGCGGACACTGAGTAGCCGTCAGCAAACTCCCGCGTTATCGCAGCGCCACCAACCTGATTATTGGCCTCGAGCACCAGCACGCTTTTTCCGGCCTTCGCAAGCAAGGCCGAACAAACCAGTCCGTTATGACCGGCACCCACAACAATTACATCGTATTTATTAGTCATCGCCGAAATTCTCCGGGACTGTATTGCCGCGTTTCAAATCGGAGAGGATCTCGCGTGCCGCGTTGGCACCCGGCGCTGCCATGACACCGCCGCCCGGATGAGTACTTGATCCACACATGTAGAGCCCGCGTACTGGTGAGCGGTACTGTGCGTACCCCGGCACCGGCCGATTGAACAGCAGCTGGTCCATCGTCAACTCGCCATGGAAAATATTTCCCTCAGTGATACCGATCTCGTTCTCAATATCCTGCGGAGTACGCACCTCCATATGCAGGATCAGATCTTTGAAGTCGGGACTGTAATTTGAAATCTGGTCGATCACACTTTTAGCGAACGCATCTTTTTCGGGACTGGTCCAGTCTCTGCCCTCCAGTTTGTGCGGGCAGTATTGAATAAAACAGCTCATGAAATGTTTACCCGGCGGCGCCATGGTCGGATCGGACAGGGTTGGAATGACCATGTCGACGTAGGGATCCTTGGACCAGGTGCCATCTTTCCAGTCGTCATACGCGCGCTCCATGCGCTCCATGGAATCAATGAAGTGCATATCGCTGCTAACCAGAGGACTACCTTTCGGCAAAGCCGAAAAGGTAGGCAAGCCATCAAGCGCGATATTCAACTTGCCTGAGGAACCGCGAATCTTGAAGTTTTTGACGCGATTGTAGAACTGAGCGGGCAGATCGCTCTCATCCATGCAAGTAAGAAAAGTCCGCTTGACGTCCATCGCTGAAACGACGACTTGAGCTGAGATTTCCTCGCCGTTGCTTAACGCGACTCCTGTGGTCTTGCCGTTCTTAACCATGATTTTGTCGACGCCGGCTTCGGTGCGAAGCTCGCCGCCGTAACTTTGAAATGCACCCGCAATCGACTTGGAGACCGCGCCCATTCCACCCCGGGCAAACCCCCATGCGCCCGCATTACCATCAACGCCGCCCATGTAATGGTGCAGCAGCACATACGCCGTGCCGGGCGAGTGAATGCCCAGTGCCGTACCGATGATTCCGCTACCGGAAAGCGACGCCTTAATAACGTCCGTTTCGAAGTACTGATCAAGATACTCCGCTACGCTCATTGTCCAGAACCGAATTGTTTCGTACATTCGGTCCTCGCCCATCTCAAGAAACTTGTTGCCGATCTTCATGAGCCCTTTCAGGTCCTGATATTTGAATGACGTAGGGTCCGGCGCAGTCATCAACAGGGTGTCGCGTATCAGACGACACTGGCGCATTGTGTCCGCGGAGTATTCTTTGTAAGCATCTGCGTCGCGTCGCGAGAAGCGCGCCATCTCACGGTAGGCGGCTTCTTCGTCGTGATAGGAACCGAAGAAATCACCGTTCTCCATGAACGTGGTTGAGCCGCCGTAGGGCGTAATCTGCAGACCGTGCTTGTGCAGTTCCAGGGCTCTGAAAATCTCCGGTCTGAGCAAACTGCATACATACGAGCAATTTGAATACATCCAGTCCTTGTAAAGATTTCGACTTACCGCTGCGCCGCCAATGTAGTCATTCTTCTCTACACAAACGACGTCCAGTCCGGCTTTGGCAAGAAATGCCGCAGTTGTCAGGCCATTGTGTCCGGCACCGACGATGATGGCGTCATAGGTTTTCACTGTTGGCTTCTCATTGATTGTTATTCGTTGTATGAGTTATTCGTGGATCCAGAGATGTCATGACCGCATTATCGGTCACGCCCCACCCACTGCTTGTTTTCGATCGCCTGATTTGTCAATCGTAATGTCCACTGCGCGCTTAAATTTGTCCAGAGTTTCGTCAAGACATTCCACATTATGAGCTTCGCACAGGAACCAGGGTTCACGGGAATCCGGCTCAATCAGAATGCCCAGCTCATGCAACTCTGGCGCAAGCGCGTCGTAGAAATCGTAATCGGAGTTTATCCAGGCACGGTAATCAGAGGGTGCCTCTTCTGCAAAGAACAATCCCAGCAAACTCGGGTGACCCGTAAAACAGTGCGGGATGCTGCGCTCGCTCAGGATTTTACTGAGACCCGACTGCAACTGCTGCCCGTAGCGTTTAATATCTTGCAGCGCGCTGGTTTCATCGAGTATTTCCAGGGTCTTGTTGGCGGCTGCGAGTGAGACGGAGTGAGCGGTAAACGTTCCGCCATGCACGACGCCGTTGCCGACCAATCGCATCAAATCCTCGCGACCAGCGACAACGGACAATGGATAGCCGTTACCAATCGCTTTGGCGAAAGTACACAGATCAGCTTTGATACCGAATAGCTCCTGAACTCCGCCCTTTGCGACCCGGAACCCGGTCTTAACTTCGTCAATGATCAGTAGTATGTCGTAGCGGTCGCATAGCGCACGTACGTCGTCCATGTATTGCTGTGTCGCCGTAATTCCGCAGCAATTACCCATGATGGGCTCGATCAGGAATGAGCCGATCTCATTGTGCTTTTCCCGAAACAGGTCTTCGAGTGCATTGGCGTCATTGAGCGGCACCGGGTGAAACAGGCGTTTCGTGATTGCCGGCACACCGTCACCGTAGGGCAAAACGTCAGGAGCACCATCGGCTGGGTTCCAGTCCTCGACTTCCGAGTACCACATCACCTCACTGAAGACACCGTGATAGCCGCCTTCTATGACGGCGTGACCGTCTCTGCCGGTCGCCGCACGTGCGACTCTGAGTGCAGCCATTACGGCCTCGGTCCCGGAGTTGGAGAATCGCACCAGTTCCGCAGCCGGAACCATCTTGCTTATTCGTGACGCGACGTCGTACTCCATCTCAGTCGAGAGTGCGAAAACACCGCCAATATCCATGCCCTTTCGCGCCGCCTCATCAACCCGCTCATCCGCATAGCCGAGAATAGTCGGTCCATAACCAAGCCGATAGTCGATGTACTCATTGTCATCGATATCCCAGATACGACCACCCTTGCCGCGCTTCACATAGATTGTCTTGTCATCCCCCCAATAGCGAAAATTCGAGGTCACGCCCAGCGGCAGACGGGTACTCGCCTTCCGGAAGTGTTGATTGGAGCGGGTGAGCGAGCGCATAAGGAATCCACGTTACATTGGTAGCCTAAGAGTCTCACGAGGGGCGGATTTAGTCCAGAAAAATGAATGAGTATTCATTCAGAATATGGCATGATCAGGGCCCCAACCAGCTTCTCGGCAGCAAAGTAGTGAATTCAGGATTCTTGCAATGGTTGTAGCTGCGGTCGACAAGAGTCGCCGCACGGCAAGCAGAGAGCGCCGGCGCCAACAGCTCGTCGATGCGACGATGAAGTGCATTGCGCGCAAGGGCATGGCCAGTGCAACACTGTCAGACGTGGCCAAAGAAGCCGGCTTATCGCAAGGTATTGTGAATCTGCACTTTGAAAGCAAGGACAACCTGCTCACCGAGACGCTGCGACACCTGGCGGATGAGTATAAGACTCAGTTCGACAGAGCGTTGGAAAAATCCGGCCCGGGCCCTGCTGAGAAACTAATTGCGTTGATGGAACTGGATCTGCGTCCTTCGATATGTGATCGGGGCAAGATCGCCGTCTGGTTCGCCTTCTGGGGCGAGGTCAAATTCAGACCTACCTACAGAAAAATTTGCGATGAGTCAGATCGCTACTACGACAAGATCGTCGAAGAGCTTTGTAGCGAGATAATCTCGGACGGTGCATACCAGACTGCATCCGCCTCAGCGATTGCCAATGCGCTGACATCAATGACGAATGGTTTTTGGTTGTCGTGCCTTATCAGCCCACAAACCTGGAATCGTGCCGAAGCCATGGAAGCGGTGCTGAGCTACCTGCGAAGCCTGTTCCCGAAACACTACCACCAATGAGGTTGCTGTGAAAATTGAACTTAGTGAAGGGGCGCGAAAGTGGCAGGCAATCGCACGCGACTACGCCGACAACTACTTGCAACCGCACGAAGTGGACGCCGAACTCAATGACGGTGTACTTCCGGCTAACATAACCGCTCGCAACAAGGCGCGTGCCATCGAGCTCGGCTTTGCCGCAATAGATGTCCCCAAAGCCTACGGCGGGCTCGAACTGTCGATGGAGGAGCAAGTAGCCATCTGGGAGCAGCTGGGCCGGGTGACCAACGCCCTCTCATGGTGTTTTTCTGAGCCGCAATCCTGGATGTTCGACGCCTGCACCGAAGAGCAGATCGAGAAATACGTTTTACCAATGATGCGTGGGGAGAAGAAGGACTGCTTTGCGATAACCGAGTCGGGCCCTGGCTCGGACGTTGCCTCGCTAACAGCCACCGCAGAAAAATCCGGTGGTGATTACATTTTGAACGGCGAAAAATGGTACGTCACCAGCGCCAACTTCGCAGACTTCTTCTGGTTTCAGGCGCGAGTCACGGATGAGAACGAGGATGCCTTGTTTTTTGTCGATATGGGAACGGCGGGGATCGATATTACTGCTACGCCAAAATTCAGCCATAGTTATGCGGCCCACCATCCGAACTATCGATTCGACAATGTCCGAGTTGCTGCATCCCAGCGAGTCGGAAAACCTGGCGACGGCATGTCCTACACCCATAGCTGGTTTCGCCATGAACGCCTGATGATCGGTGCACGGAGTTGCGGTGCGGCAGCGAGATTGATAGAGGAAGCCCATGCCTTTGCCAAAAAGCGCATCGTCGGTGGCGAGCCATTGAGCGAGAAACAGATCATTCAGTTCATGCTGGCCGACAGCGCCACCGAATTGTGGGCGTCACAGCTGATGACCTATGCAGCGGCGCGAGCCGATGACAATGGAGATGATGTCAAAACGCTGCACAATCGTTGCTCAATGGTAAAACTGTACGTCTCAGAAATGGCAAATCGAGTCGCAGATCGTGCGGTGCAGATATTCGGCGGCCGTGGCTACATGCGCGAGAATGTCGCGGAGCGTTTCTTTCGAGAGCTCAGAGTTGATCGGATATGGGAAGGCACCAGCGAGATACAGCGCCTGATCATCGCCAAAGCCCTTAACAAGCGCGGTTTGGACAATTTATGATTGTGCTGACCCGCCGCGAATGTTCAAATTCGAGGCTATGGTGACAGCTGGATCAACTGGTATCTGCATTTGTACGGCGCTGCTTCTGGCGGGATGCTCTGAAGACGTCGCGGTCGACAACGCCAAAGAAAATGTTGTGAATGTCTATAACTGGGCCGACTACATAGCAATCGATACGATCGCCAATTTTGAAGCCGAATACGGCATTAAAGTGAATTACGACATCTATGATTCTTCCGAAGTCGTTGACGTCAAATTGCTCGCCGGCCAAAGTGGCTATGACGTTGTTGTTCACAGCAATCAGTTCTCGTCACGCTTGGCACCGATCGGTATCTACGAAAAAATTGACTTCGACCGTCTCGAGAATTATTCAAATCTCGACCCGGAAACAATGCAGCGGATTGATGTATACGATGCAGTTCGCGAGTACAGCGTGCCGTACTACTGGGGCTCCACTGGGTACGCATGGAATGCCGAAATGATTCGGGAACGACTCCCCGATCATCCTATGGATAGCGCGGACGTCCTATTTGACCCTGAAGTAGTGTCACAACTTGCAGATTGTGGCGTTTCGTTTCTCGACAGTCCGACCGATGTCATTCCGATGGTGCTCGCCTATCTGGGCCGCGACCCCAGCGCGGCAGATGACGAGAGCCTTGCCCTGGCCGAGGAAGTCATCAAATCCGTGCGACCCTATATTCGCTACTTCAGCAATCAGAAAATGACGATTGATTTGCCGAACAAAGAAGTCTGCGTTGCAATGAGCTGGTCGGGCGACTATGCCACAGCAGCCACGAGTGCTCGGGAGGCTGGTATCGATATCGATATGCGCTACACCCTGCCAAAAGAAGGTGCGGGACTCTGGGTTGATAGCCTGTATATCCCGCGCGATGCCCCACACAAAGACAATGCCTATCTCTTCATCGATTACGTATTGCGCGCCAAAGTTACGGCGGACATCACCAACGAAGTCAGTTACGCCAGCCCAAACAGGGCATCATGGGAATACACATTGCCCTCGCTTTTGAACGACCCCGCAATCTACCCCGACGCGGAGATGTGGGATCGGCTGTTTCCCCTGACACCGATATCTCCAAAACGCGAGCGGCCACGTACACGCGCTTTCGCGCGCGCCAAGAGTGGCATCTAGTATCCAACGCGAAGGTAAATAGATAGTGACAGAGTCCTCAGACGCCAACGGCTTTATTCGTATTCGAAATGTCAGCAAGCTATTCGGTGACTTTGTTGCGGTCGATAGCGTCGATCTCGACATAGCTCGGGGAGAGTTGTTCTCAATCCTCGGCGGATCAGGCTGCGGCAAAACGACGCTGTTAAGAATGCTGGCGGGATTTGAGGCGCCATCATCAGGTTCGATTGAGATCGATGGCGTTGACGTAACCGAGATACCTCCCTACGAGCGTCCGGTAAACATGATGTTTCAGTCGTATGCGATATTTCCGCACATGACCGTCGAAAAGAACATTGCCTATGGTCTGGTGAAAGAAGGAATTGATCGCGGCGAGATAGCGACCCGGGTTACCGAGATGCTGAGCCTGGTGCAGTTAGATGACTACCGGGCGCGCAAACCCGATCAGCTTTCAGGAGGGCAGCGACAGCGGGTTGCTCTGGCGAGAGCACTCATAAAGCGACCTAAGGTATTGCTGCTTGACGAGCCGCTTGCCGCCCTTGATAAGAAATTGCGAGAACGTACTCAGTTCGAGCTGATGAACATCCAGGACGAACTGGGCATTACGTTCGTCGTCGTGACCCACGACCAGGAAGAGGCAATGGCGCTTTCCACGCGCATAGCGGTCATGGAAAAAGGTCAGTTCCTGCAAGTTGGCCCGCCCAAAGAGATATACGAGTACCCGAAGAGTCGCTTTGTTGCAGACTTTATCGGCACGATCAACACGTTTGATGGCGAGGTCTCGAAGGTCGGTGAAGAGAGCATTACGCTCGAATCGGCTGAGACTGGCTGCGCCATCGTCGCTCTTGGCAATCATGACGTCGAAGTCGGTCAGGCATTGAGCATCGCGGTCCGCCCCGAGAAAATCTTTCTCACCAAAGAGCGTCCAGATAGCGACGAAGATGTCTGCATCCGTGGCGTTGTTGACGATCTCGGCTACCTCGGCAACCTGTCGCTATACCGTATTCGCCTGGAGACCGGAAAGATGATTCAGGTTAGCCGGCAGAATCAACGTCGGTCTGCGACTCGATTCGTCGAATGGGACGACAAGGTCTGGATTTCATGGCGTCCACGAAGCGCCATTGTGCTGGCCGACTAGGCGACGATAATGGCGGCCAAACAGCGTATTTCATTGTGGCAACGAGTAACGATCGGGTTACCGTATATCTGGCTGTTCATTTTCTTTCTGCTACCGTTCGTTATCATTCTCAAGATAAGCCTGGCCGACCCGATCGTTGCCCAACCACCGTTTACCCCGTTCTTTGACGGCAACGGAAAAATATCCGCTACAGCAAACAACTTTCTGTTCTTGCTGACTGACAAACTCTATATCGTCACCTACCTCAAGTCAGTGGTGATCGCGGCGACTGCCACAGCCCTGTGCCTGGCCCTTGGGTTTCCGATGGCTTACGGCATCGCTCGGAGCGGCTCGTCGACACGCAGCTTGCTGCTGCTTTTGATCATTCTACCGTTCTGGATTTCGTTCTTATTGCGCGTGTACGCGTGGATGGGGCTGTTAAACAACCATGGTGTGGTTAACAACATATTGCTGTGGGTCGGTGTAATCGACCAGCCGATCCAGATGCTGTACACGGATTTCGCGATCTTCATCGGCCTTACCTATTCGTACTTGCCGTTCATGGTGTTACCGCTGTACGCGACGCTTGAGCGTATGAACATGGATCTGGTTGACGCGGCGCAAGACCTCGGCGCATCCAGAACAGTGGCCTTCTGGGATATTACTTGGCCACTGGCCCGCCCCGGTGTCATCGCCGGCTGTCTGTTGGTCTTCATTCCGGCGACCGGCGAGTACGTGATCCCGTACCTGCTCGGCGGCCCCGACTCCCTGCTGATTGGCCGAGTGTTATTTGATGAGTTCTTCGCGAACCGTGACTGGCCGCTCGCATCATCTGTCGCGATCATGCTGCTGTTGTTATTGGTAATACCAATGGTCATTCTGCAACGCAATCAGGTACGCGACGCGGAACAGAAATCATGAGGAAGCAATCGCGATTTATTTTGTCAGTGCTCGCGTTCGGCTATGCGTTCTTATACATACCGCTGGTCTCGGTTATCGTTTACTCATTCAATGATTCAAAATTGGCCAGCGTGTGGGGTGGCTTCTCAACACGCTGGTACGGCGAATTGTTTCGCAATGACCTGATTCTCGATGCAACACTGTTAAGCCTGCGGATCGCTGCGGTTTCGGCAACGCTTGCAACCATAATGGGAACGATGGCTGGGCTGGTGCTGGCGCGCTTCGGGCGGTTCAGAGGACGTACGCTATTCTCCGGAATGATTATTTCGCCGCTGGTGATGCCCGAAGTCATTACAGGCTTGTCCCTGCTGTTGCTGTTTGTAAGCCTGCAACAATTGTTTGGCTGGCCGGCACAGCGCGGCTTTACAACGATCACGATCGCTCACACGACGTTTTCTATGGCTTTCGTCGCCGTCGTCGTGCAATCGCGGCTGGCCGCCATGGATCAGTCGCTTGAGGATGCCGCCATGGACCTCGGCGGACGACCATTGCGGGTCGTCTTCGACATCACGTTGCCACTGATCATGCCGGCGATGACTGCTGGATGGCTGCTTGCCTTTACGCTTTCGCTCGACGATCTGGTTATCGCCAGTTTTGTCTCGGGGCCAGGTAGCAGCACGCTGCCAATGTTCATATTCTCGAAAGTAAAACTTGGAGTGACGCCAGACATCAACGCTTTAGCAACGTTGTTCATCCTGATCATCAGCATCAGCCTGCTGACTGCCTGGGCTATCGCCAAACGTTCCCAGCGGAAATAGCTCGCTACGTCCTGGTTGTGACTTACTGAGTACCGAGTTCTTGCAGAATCCAGTCGATGAAGATCTTCTCGGCACCCTCCATACCGGAGAAAGGACCGGGCTGATAGTAGCGAGAGTGAACGCCCTTCGAGTTATTGACGATGATTTTCTTGTCTGCTGCCGTCGTGATGTCCCACAGCCAGACCAGCTTGTCGACGTCGTAGTCTTTGCCTTCTTCAGCGTCACCGCGGACCAACCAATAGATTTCACAATTTGAACCATCTTTGCCTGTTGGCGTAAAGACGTAAACGACAACATGATCGCTGTACGCGAGCATGAACGAGAACGGGCCGATCGTGAAGTCGGAAGCGCCACCATCGTAGTCTGTGAATTTGCCAAGCAACGGTGCAACGGGCTGACCGTCTTCGCTACCTGTTAGATAACCCTCGAACAACGCTGTTCGGCTGTAAGCAAAACTGACTTCGCCCGGGCGAGCACCCGTATCAAGGAAATCAATAGAGATTTTCTTCACGCCGCAGGATTCCATTTTGTCCAGCATATGCTTCTGCACGCGCTCTTGTTTTTCATCGTCCAGCATGAGCGTGTGCATTTTCGCGTACTCAGGATGAGCAGCCGCGCAGTGATAGCACTCCTGGTAATTCTCAATCGATAATTTCCAGTTAGCGGGAATGTCGTAACTTCGTTGTGCGACAACTTTCAAGTTCTCAAAATCGAACATCGCCATCGGCTCGGCCAGGTCGTCAATACAGCCTTGCAGTGTCGGTGGATTGTCAGTGAACGCGATAAATATCAGGCCGTGAATAATGCCTGCCGATACTTTGCGTAAACCGTGGCTCGCTTTGTCAAAGCCCTCCGGCATGTTACGAGCGGCCGTCAGATTGCCATCAATATCGTACATCCAGCCGTGGTATGGACAGGCAAACTTTCGAGCGTTGCCTTCTGACTCAAGACAGACCAGCGAGCCGCGATGTCGACAGACGTTGGCGAATGCTTTGATCTCACCGTCACTACCACGAACAATAATCGCTGACTCATCTGCGACATTCAGAACCTTGAAGTCGCCCGACTCAGGCAGCTGCGATTGGTGTCCTGCGAAAATCCAGTTCGGCGCGACAATCTTGTCCAGCTCTAGCGCGTAAATCTCAGGGTCAGTGTAAAAACGTTGGTCGAGCGAATAGCCCGGCTTCTGGTCCGCGATTAGCTCGTCGATGGATCGGTTGTCGCTGTGTCGTGCGCTATTCATTACTCAAATTCCACAATATGAAACAACGGTTCTGATGAACCTTTTAAAGGTATCACAGCACACTGTTTTGAAGTCAATAGGCCGGACAACATACAACGCACATGTTTGCTCCGACAATGTCGGGCAATACGTATTCGCCGTCTGATGCTCGCTGGATTGAAGTACGAGCGCCTGATTGGCGATTTATTTGCAGCATTTCTTCTGTCTGCGCGGTCAGATAATCAATGAGTCGCAGGGGGAGGCAATATCATGAGGAACTATCGAACCGCTATCGCCGGAGTCGCGGCACTTTTTTCATTATGCGCATACGCAGGCGAGTCAGCTGTACCGTTGGGCGACAAGGAAGCTTGCATGCAGGGACCGCTGGCCGAGTTCGGTCAGTACATTGGCAACTGGGATATTCGTGATTCGCAATTGAGCAAGGACGGCAGCGAATGGACCGATGCTGCCGGGGCGCGCTGGAATTTCGTTTGTATTGGAGACGGCACGGCAGTGCAGGACTTCTGGATGCCCAACGATGGACCTGTCGGTACAAACTTAAGAACCTACAATAGCGAAAGCGAATCCTGGGACATCGCGTGGACAACCGAGGGAGTTCCCGGATTCGCGCATATTGGTGCCAAGCAGGATGAGCATGGCAATATCGTCATGCACTACAAATCGCCAATCCCAACGCCATTGCGCCGCATAACCTTCTTTCCCGCAGACGCCGATGGCTGGAAGTGGAAGCTGGAGATGTCCACGGACGATGGCGAAAACTGGTTCGAGGTCTATCGAATCGCGGCCACGCCCAGCGATAACTAGCCCCGAATCATTGACCTGAATTCGGCGAAAAAGGCATTTGCCCGACTGCCCTGCTAACCTATTTGCAATCCGCCGCATCTAAGAGTTTATGGTGGCAGTAATGAAGACCGTCGGCTTACCGACTCAGGCTGAGTTTCATGCAGCGATCGCGCAACATGCGGATCGGTGGTATGCCGCGTGCCTGAAAATTACGCGCGACCGCGACCTTGCCGACGATGCTGTCCAGGAAGCACTTCTCAGCGCCTGGAATAAACGCCGTCAGTTCGAGCGCACGGCCCGTCTGGACACCTGGATTCACCGCATCGCCGTCAATGCGGCCTTGCAGCTATTGCGAAAGAACCGGCCGAATACCTGGGAGTCCCTCGAAACAGAGCTGACGGATGACAAACCACGCCCGGACGATGATCTCGCAGAGTATGAACTTGGCGGCGATCTGGCCGCAGCATTGCAGAGACTCAGTGAAATAGAGCGTATTTGTTTCGTACTCAAACACATGGAGCAATGGCGGCTCAAGGAAATCGCGGTCGAACTGGACACAAATATTGGAGCGGTAAAGCAAGCCATCTTTCGCGCGGTTAAAAAACTGCGCGTAAGCATGGCGAATCGCTGGAGTGAAGCATGATAGACGAACAGACACTGGTACTTTATTTCTACGAAGACGGCCTGACCGAGCAGGAACGAGGCGATGTCGCGGACGCCCTGAACAACGACCCGTTGCTGGCGGCGCGATTCGACAAGCTGCGACGTGAACTGGAAGAGATAGGTGACTCGGAAATAACCCCCGCACCGACCCACCTTGTGCAGCGCTGGCACGACAGCATTGAAAATGCTGCGCGAGCAGAGCTCAGGGAAACCTCCGTGCCACAGAATCCGGTGCACTTCTGGTCGTTCTTTTGGGGTGCCGCATTAACAGCCGCGCTGGCATTAGGCATAGGCATTGGCGTCTACTTTTCGGGAGGTGCCGATATCGACGATACCGGGCCGACAGCTACCTCGCTATATGCCAACGATGCTGGCCCATCCGCTGCTGCGGTGCCGGCATCGTTTACCCGCGGCCTCGAGGCTCATCTGCAGCAAAGCCGGTGGGACATTGCCAGTATGCCTGTCAATACAGGTTCCGATCGCAGCCGGCTGGCACAACAGATCATCGAGCAGAACCGGATGTTTGTTTACGCTGCCGACCAACATAGCGCGCCCGGCCTCGCACGAGTTCTACGCGCCTTTGAACCCATCCTGATGCGTCTCGCGGCAGAGGATATTTCGCCCGAAGAGGCAGATGCCTTGCGTGCGCAGTTGTCGTTCGAGCTTAACGTCATGCTAACCAAACTGGCCCGCGAAACGTCTAAAGAAATAACTACGACTTAATTGAGGTTTACCAATATGCACAATCTTCCACGAGTTATTCTGCTGACGCTGACGTTGTTCGCAACCGCTATCGGGTTCACCCAGGATGCCGATGAATCCGAACAACTGAAACTCGCCGCACTCGAGGCGTTGATGATGGCGCCAGCAGATCGGGCGCTTCCCCTGGTAAAGAAAATTCTCGCCGGAGATGAAAGCGAGGAAGTTAAGTCTCGCGCCCTGTTTGTACTTAGCCAGATCGAAGAGCCAGAGGCTCAGACGCTGTTACTGGAGATCGCTCGAACGGGTGACTCCGAGCTCAGGTCGGAGGCGATTCGTATGATTGGTATTGGCGGAGACCCAGCCGCCCTTTCAGGGCTGGCCGACATCTACAAAAACGGCGACGCCGATGTTCGTGATTCAGTTTTGGAGGCTTACCTGATCTCCGACGACAACGAATCCGTGTACCAGATTGCCGTGAACTCGACCTCCGACGAAGAATTCGAGGCCGCAGTGCAAATGCTGGGTGTGATGGGTGCGACTGAAAATCTGAGGAATTTGAGCGACCGTGAAGGTGCCGGAGAAAGCCTCATCCATGCCTACGCAATCTCCGATGATTTCGAAAGCCTGCATGAACTGGCAATGGATACGAGCGATCCTGAGCGACAGCTGCAGGCGATACAAGCGCTGGGAATTGTCGATGCTCCGCAGACCGGTTCGACGCTCACAGAAATCTATAGAGGCACTGACTCGGCCGACGTTCGCGAAGCGGCACTGCACGGGATGATGATTGCTGACTACGACTCTGGTGTGCTTGAGTTGTATCAACAAAGCACCAGTGCGGACGAAAAGCAGGAGCTGCTGCGCATGCTCGTTATCATGGACAGCGATGCTGCAATGGACGCGATTGACGCTGCCTTCTCGGGAGACCAGTAATGAGCATGCTGAACAGACTGACCCGCCTGCAAATCCTGGCACTGATGATTCTGTCACTGTTCGTGGGCAAACCTGCCTCCGCGGACATGCCTGAGCTCGGCGAAGACGGCTGGTACACATGGAAAGTCCGGGCGGCAGTGGATGCGCCAAACTGGTGTTGCTACAGCTGGAATAGCGGCGTCGCAAGAGAGAAGATCTGCGATCTGGATGATGGACACCGGGGATTCAGCTCAAGTGACGGAGATAAGGGCATGGGTGACGAACTGCAAATCTACGCGCTCGTGGATCGAGGCAAGGTCACCGAAATTCGTCCATTGAGCGCACAGTGCCCGGTTAAATCGACTGCAACGATCGTGGACCTCGGTCCGGTAGATGCGAATGACAGCATCAATCGCTTGCAGCCTTTCATTGGCAAGGATGAGGACCTCAGTACCGAGGCCCTCGCCGCGATAGCCGCTCATGCTGGCGACGAATCTCTACAGGTCCTGCTCGATGCTACGGACAGCAAACACGACATGGAACTACGAGAGAGCGCCGTTTTCTGGCTTGCACAGATCCGCGGACCAGAAGCCCGCAAGCAAATTGAGGAACTGATGTTCGAAGATCGCGACCCCAAATTCAGGGAGGAAGTTGCTTTTGCTTACTCGCAATCAAATATCAAGAACCGCTCCGCTGCGCTTATAAAACTGGGGAATGAAGACTCCAATACTGACGTGCGCTCACAAGCCTGGTTCTGGCTGGCCCAGACCGAGGCAGAGGAAAGCGAAGCAGCCATCACGCGTGCAATGCACCAGGACAAGAGTGCCGATGTTCGCGAAGAAGCGGTATTCGCGTTGTCACAATTGCCGGATGATCGCGCTGTGAAGGCGCTTGCCGCGGTCCTCGAAGACCGCAGCCTCGACCAGGAGCTACGAGAAGAAGCCCTGTTCTGGCTCGCTCAGTCTGACTCAGAGATCGCGTTCACCTACGTTGATAAATTGTTCAGTCGATGAGCGGGCCACTAGGCCGTTCCGTATTTTGTTTCAACGGTCACGCCGATCTCTTTGAGAAACCCGTTAGGCAAGATGCCGCCAGCGCAGACGATGACGGCATCGTTGTCCAGCGTCGCTGACTTTCCGTCTGCTTCAATCACAACAGCATGCTCACTAATCTCTTTGACTTGTGAGCTCATCATTACGCGCATTTTTTTCTCGGCGGCGTAGGACTCAACCTTGTCCCGGTTCTTGGGTTTCGCCCGTGAAAATGCAGGCGATCGGTATGACAGAGTGACCGTCGTCCCCGGCACATCAGCGATACTGTGTGCGGCTTCGAGCGCACTGTCTCCGCCACCGACCACCAACACGTGTTGGCCCTTGTACTGCTCCGGATCAATCAGGCGGTAAACAACCTTCGATTGATCTTCACCTGGAACGCCGAGCTGACGGGGTGTACCTCGCCGACCAATTGTCAGTAACACTGCGCGAGTCGGGTAAACCGCCTTCGTGGTTTCGACGTCGAAGCCAGCTCCAGCAGAGGATTTCGTTACAGCGATGACTCGCTCTTCATAATTGACTTTCAAGGAGGTCTTCGCTTCGACGCCCTGCCAGAATTCCAGGAGAGCCTCCTTGCTGGTCTCGGTAAACTTCATCTTGCCGACAATGGGAAGATCGGCCGGTCGCGTCATTACGAGCTTGCCACGTGGAAAATGCGCGACGGTTCCACCCAGAGAATCCTGCTCGATTGTGGCAAAACGCAATTTTTTCTCCATTGCACCCAAGGACGCCGCGAACCCTGCGGGCCCTGCACCAACAACGATGACGTCAAAATTGTCCCCGTCGCCAATGCCATCCAGTTTTGCAATTTCATCGAGCGCCTGACAACCCTGCTCGATTGCGTTGCCGATAAGGCCCATTCCGCCAAGTTCGCCGGCAATAAAAATACCGGGAACATTCGTTTCGAAATTCGGGCTGATCTGAGGTATATCCATGCCGCGGTGCTCGGTGCCAAATACCAGTTCGATTGCGCCGACCGGGCACGCGATCTTGCAAGCGCCGTGCCCAATACAGTTTGCCGGTCCAACCAGTCGCGCTTTGCCCCGAATCATCCCCAGGACCGGATGGGCGTCCTGTTCGGGACAGGCAGCCAGACAGGATCGACAGCCAATACATTTGTTCGAATCAATAACGGGATGCAATGACGGGGGCTCGGTAAGGCTCGCCGCGATGGCCTCCTCAGCGGTCCGCAATGCAGCCCGCTCTCTCTTGAACTTCGCGCGCAGGTACCAAACGAAGATCAGTACGATCGGAGTCAGGTACAGAATAATTGTTAGTGGTGTCATTTTGTTAGTGTTGTCATTTTTTCAGTTACTGCCGAACGGTCGGTAATGCTACCAATGATCGAACCCTCATCGGAGCGGTTTTTTTGCGCTGCCGCAGCTTCACTGTGCGCAGCAAAATTTGCAAGAAACTCCGGTCGACCATGGTTACTGAGAATGATTGTCATTTGGACGCCATGTTCGAGTTCTGCGACCGATTTGGCAGCGACAGGACCGCCTCTTTTGCAACACTGAGCAGCGCTACATTGAACGCGTGAGTCTGTCGGATTGAGGCTCTCACTGGGATGCGGCGAGGTGGTTTTCAGGCGTACTTGCCAGAACCCGCTTACTGTCGGCGTTTGGCGACGAAGTTTTGTGCTTAATTATTGAAATCAGGGAACATTTTCGCTGGCAGGACCGTGTTAACCAGTGTGCTTTGCGCATAGCTACGCAGGCCACACCAGATCACACGAAATTGCCGGAATAACGTAAGGATAAAAATGACCGCACAGCTAATCACTATGACCCTTGCCATGTCGTTGCTCGCAGCCTGGTTTCTGCTGCAGCCACTGGTGACAACACCTCGAAGCAGGAGTCGAGGCATAGCCCGTCTGCCGCTGCTAATTGCCATCATCGCAATCGTTCTCGGTGTCGGCCTATACAGTGTCCTCGGCAAGCCGGGTATGCCATCGGCGACACCGCACGCGAACAATACTGCGGCCGACGGCAATGCTGTGCAGGTTGCAGCGAGCAAAACAGACGGTATCGCGCCGGTCGCCAACCTGCTCGCCGGATTGGAGCAGCGGCTGACTGACAATCCGGATGATGCGAAGGGATGGTTGTTACTGGCTAAATCCTATCAACACCTCGGGGAAACCGATAAGGCGATGGCAGCCTACGAGAAAGCGGTCCAGCTGGGGCAAGCGGATGCCGCTCTCGCCGAATCTCTGCTGTCGGAATCACCCGTGGAACAAGCCGTACAAATTCACGGCCGAGTTAGCTTGTCTGCAGCAGCTATGGCACAGGCCAACGATACCGACATCGTCTTCGTCTTCGCAAAATCGGTAGCTGGCCCACCTATGCCACTCGCGGTCGTACAACGGCCCGTTAGCGAATTGCCGTTTGAGTTCACTTTGAGTGATGCCCAATCAATGGTCGAGGGAAATAGCTTGTCCAATTTCGACGAAGTGATTGTGACGGCCAAGATTTCGGCGCCAGGCGATGCCCGTGGCGATCACACCGACCTCGAGGTGAAAAGCGATCCGGTCGCAACAGCGGACGCGCCGTTCCTCAACCTGACGATCGGCCCCCGACAATAACGTCGTTGAAAGAACACAACGGAAAAACAAGAATATGAATGAAACTGTGATCTCAAACAACGCATTTGCACCCAGCCACAACGAGCCGAAGGGACGACCCTGGCTACGCGGCTGGGGCACCGAGCTCAGCGCCTATTTTTTACTGGCGCTATTGATCGTGCTTGGCTGGCTACTGCGCGGTAACGATCTCATCACACCGAAGAGTGGCGCAGGATACTGGCTAGGCATCGTCGGTGGCACGTTGATGTTGCTGTTGTTGTTATACCCGCTGCGCAAACGAATTCGTGTGCTGCACAGCTTGGGGTCCACGAAAACCTGGTTCCAACTGCACATCATTCTGGGCCTCATTGGACCGTTACTCATTCTCTACCACTGCAACTTTCAGCTTGGATCAATCAACAGTCGGGTCGCACTGTACTGCATGTTGCTCGTTGCTGGCAGCGGCATTGTTGGACGTCATTTTTATGCGCGCATACACCGAGGTCTGGATGGACATCGCGCATCGATGCTGGAGCTGCAACAGGAACTCGCGGCATCCGTCGAGAAAAATCACGGACTCGCGAAACTCATGCCTGAACTCTCCGGCAAGCTTGAGAGTTTGTCGACGCAGCTCCGCGGACACCAGATCACCGAAACGCTGGGCATCGGAAGGAGTTTGCGCTGGACGTTCACGCATCATTTGCTGCGCTTGTCCCTTGTGATGACTGCAAGACGGGAGCTGCGCGCTGCAGTGGCAGCATCCGACGTTGTCGCAGCGGACCAGGATCGCCTGCGCCGGTCAGTCTCGAAATACATCCGTGACTACACCAGCCTCGTCGGACAGGTATCGCAGTTTTCATTCTACGAGCGATTGTTCGCCGTCTGGCATGTGTTTCACCTGCCGACATTCTTCATCATGGTGCTAGCGGCGCTGTTCCACGTCCTCGCCGTACACATGTACTAGTGCTGCGATAGCAATGCTCTTACGGATTATTCTAATGACTTTAGCGACGATTACTTGCAGCACAAGCTACGCACAAATCGAAACGCTGGTCATGCCCGGCGAAGTCATCCAGGGCCATGCTGAATTGGAGACCGAGTGTTCCAACTGCCACAAGGCATTTGATCGCGCCAAACAACGAGTCCTCTGTCTTGACTGTCACGAGGATGTGGCTGCAGACGTCGATGCCGTCGCTGGCTATCACGGGTTGTTCGATGCTGCCCGAGCAGATGAATGTTCCAGCTGTCATACGGAACACAAGGGTCGCGACGCCGACGTCATCAATCTGCACGAAGCGTCATTCGATCACTCATTCACCGATTTCGAATTGAGCGGCGGACACCTGGAGCCGCCCTGCTCTGCCTGCCATTTGCCCGACGCCCTGCACCGTGAAGCTCCTGGCGAATGCAACGATTGTCATGACGATGACGATGTACATCACGCAACGCTGGGAGAAGATTGCGCCACCTGCCATCAACCAACTGAGTGGACGGATGCGACATTCGATCACGACACGACTGACTACCCGCTACTCGGGAAGCATCAGGAAACCGCCTGCCTGGATTGCCACGAGGATGCGACCTATCAAAACGCGCCGACCACCTGCTTCGGATGTCACGCTGAGGATGATTCGCATGACGGTCGAAGTGGCGACCAGTGTGAGAATTGTCACAACCCGAGCGACTGGAATGACTCCAGCTTTGATCATGCGCGCGATACTGAATTTCTGCTCGACGGTAAACATGCACCGCTAAGCTGCAATGACTGCCACTCGGAGCATCCGTTTCAGGACACGATGCAGATGGCGTGCGTATCCTGCCATCTCGAAGATGACGAACATGACGGCCACAATGGCGAATCCTGCGACACCTGCCACACGACAGCAGACTGGCCGGAAGTCGCGTTCGACCATGACCGTGACACGGACTACGAACTACGCGGTTCGCACCAGACTATTGCGTGCGCGGACTGTCATGTTGAAGCGATTTTCGAGGTCGCATTAGAGACTGGCTGTAACTCCTGTCACAGCGAAGACGAAGTACATGAGGGTGCGCTGGGCACGCAATGTGCATACTGCCACGCAGAAGTCGAATGGCAAGACCCGGTCTTCTTCGATCATGATCTGACTGACTTCCCGCGCCTGGGGTCGCATCGCGAACCCGTCTGTGACGATTGTCATGCGACACAGGTTTTCACGGATACAGATTCGGACTGTACTTCCTGCCATGCAGAAGATGATCCGCACGATGGCCATTTTGACTCCGCCTGTGGCGCCTGTCACAACCCTGTGGCCTGGGATATCTGGCTCTTTGATCACAACACACAAACGGAATTTGCCCTGCAGGGGGCACACGTAACTGTCGCTTGCGATGACTGCCATCGAAGCTCGCTATCTAAGATGCAGAGTATTGATGGTAGCTGCCAAAGCTGCCATCGCGCCGATGATATTCACGACGGCGAATTTGGCTCCGACTGTGGGCGCTGTCATAGCGCGGATTCTTTTGAAGAAGTGAGGTCACTACAATGATCACCTCCGTTCTGATTCGCCGGCTCTTGTCCGTCGCGGCTGTCGCTCTGTTGCTGATATCAGGCAGCGCCGGATCACAGCAAATGTTTGATCATTTTAGTACCGGCTTTGTGCTCGATGGCGCGCACTCAAGTGTGACCTGCGAAGGCTGTCACGTCAGTGGAACATTCGGGCCATCAGACCCTGCGTGTAGCAACTGCCATACGCAACGGGGCCTCGTGCGAGCATCATCGAAAACGCCCGACCACATTGCGACGACGGGCGAGTGCTCCAGTTGCCACATTACCGCGAGTTGGAGCGTGGTTACTTTCGTCGATCACTCGACTTTGACGGGAGGCTGCGTCAGTTGCCACAACGGCATTCAGGCAACCGGAAAAATACCGAACCACATTTCGTCTGGCGAGCAGTGTGACGATTGCCACAGCACAACCGGATGGTTTCCGGCGATATTCGATCATATTGGCATCGTTGATAACTGTGTCGGCTGCCACAACGGTGCGACAGCCATTGGTAAGAGCCTCATTCATGTGCAGACAACGAACGTCTGTGAGGACTGCCACAGCACGATAGCCTTCGAGCCGGTAACTACGGTCGACCACACACAGGTTCTTGGTGCCTGCGGCTCATGTCATGACGGCAACACAGCAACGGGAAAAAGCCCAACTCACATCACCAGCGGCACCAATTGCGATGACTGCCATTCGACCGTTGGCTGGTTACCTGCGAATTTTGACCATGTGAATATCACCGGCAACTGCGTCGATTGCCATAATGGCGTCGAGGCGGTTGGCAAGAACGTGACGCATTTGCAGACGAGCAATATCTGTGAGGACTGTCATACGACCAACGTATTTGCTCCGGTATTCACCGTAGATCACTTACAGGTACTGGGTGCTTGTGGTTCCTGCCATGATGGAATAGTCGTGGCCGGCAAGAGCCCGACGCATATCCCCACTGGTAATAACTGTGATGATTGTCATTCGACCATCGGCTGGCTGCCAGCAAACTTCAGTCATGTCGACATCGTCGACAACTGCATCGACTGCCACAATGGCAATGACGCCACCGGCAAGGACCTTACCCATGTATCAACCACTGACGTCTGCGAGGACTGTCACACGAGTACGGCATTCGCTCCTGTATTCGTTGTCGACCACACACAGGTTCTGGGTTCATGCGGCTCGTGTCACGATGGCATAACGGCAACCGGCAAGAATCCAACTCATATAAGTAGCGGCGATACCTGTGACGACTGTCACTCAAGCACGGGTTGGCTGCCTGCGAATTTCGATCACGTTGGTATCACCGGCAATTGCGTCGATTGTCACAACGGCGTCGAGGCCTTGGGCAAGAACCTGACTCACATCCAGACTAGTGACGTTTGCGAAGACTGCCACAATAGTAACGTTTTCGTGCCGGTGTTTACCGTCGACCATACACAGGTGATTGGCAGTTGCGGCTCCTGTCACGATGGCATCGTAGCTACTGGAAAACACCCCACCCACGTTGCCAGCGATAATACCTGTGACGATTGCCATACGACGGTGGCCTGGCGTCCCGCTACTTTCGATCACATTAACGTCACCGGCAACTGTGTCAGCTGCCACAATGGCACCGACTCGACCGGCAAAAATCCGCAGCATGTCCAGACCTCGAATGTTTGTGAGGACTGCCACAACACCAACTTGTTCAGCCCGGCTGACACTGTTGATCACACTCAGGTACTGGGTTCTTGTGGCTCGTGTCATGATGGTTTCGCCGCGACGGGAAAACATCCGACCCACATAACCAGCGGCAATAGCTGCGATGACTGTCATTCGACGACCGGCTGGCTGCCAGCTAACTTTGACCATGTAGGCATTACCGGCAATTGCGCCAGCTGCCACAACGGGACTGATGCGACAGGCAAAGACCTCAACCACATCCAGACCTCGAACGTCTGTGAGGATTGCCACAACCCCAACTCCTGGGTGCCGACCTACACGGTTGACCATACCCAGGTAATCGGTACGTGCGGCTCGTGTCACGACGGCATCATCGCGACTGGAAAAGATCCGGACCACATTACGAGCGGTACGAATTGCGACGACTGTCACTCAAGCACGGGTTGGCTGCCCGCGAACTTTGATCACATTAATATCACGGGCAATTGTGCGAGCTGTCACAACGGGACTGATGCGACCGGCAAAGACCCAAACCACCTTCAAACCAGCAGTGTTTGCGAGGATTGCCACACTTCGAATACCTGGGTACCAACCTATACGGTAGACCACACTCAGGTCATCGGCGCCTGTAGCTCCTGTCACAATGGCGCAACCGCGATTGGCAAACACCCGGCGCACATTGCCAGCGGCGACAATTGCGACGACTGCCACACGACGGTTGCCTGGCTGCCGGCAAATTTCGACCACGCCAATATTGTTGATAACTGTAGCAGCTGTCACAACGGCACCGATGCGACCGGAAAAGGTCCACAACATGTACTGACAACGAATGTCTGCGAAGACTGCCACACTCCGACAGTCTGGGCGCCGGTCATCGCGGTTGACCACAACCAGGTTCTGGGCTCATGTTCGTCGTGTCACAATGGCACAACTGCGACGGGGCAAAATCCAGGGCACTTCAATACTGCTCAGGATTGCGTGCTTTGTCACTCGCCGAATGCATGGCGACCGGCTGACTTCAGTCACTCTGGTCTTGGTTATGAACCGTTGGATCATCGCGGCAACTTTGATTGCACCGAGTGCCACCAGTCCAATTCTGACAACGTCGTATTTTCGTCACCTGGATACGCTCCAACTTGCGCTGGCTGCCACGCCAGAGACTACAAGGCAAGCGTCGACAAGCACAACGGGCTAAGCAACGATCGAAACTGCGCCAGCAGTGGTTGCCACAGGATCAATAAAGATGAGTGGTAATTGCAAACAAGACCAGTCCTGCGACTGTCGAGCACTCAGTTGTGACTGTCCTTAGACGCAAGCGAGTGCTGGCCCGCCTGTTCGTTGTCGCCCTGCTTGGTCTGGCCACAACGAACGCTCTGGCAGCCGGGATTATTCAAAATTCACGCGTTACCGGTGACGCGTCAATTGCTAACGTAGTAATACGCTTCAATTGCAAGGTGCAGTATTTACGCCATGAGCCACAAGGAAGTGGGGATCGACTGCGCATCCACCTCGACCCCACGACCATTTGTAACGGTGTCTCTCCCTTAGTCGCTGAGTCCACGTCCAGATTCCGTCCGACCAATTCCGATCTGGCGCATCTGCTTGATGTGGAATATGACGGCGACCTGGCCGGAAACCCGACACTCACCCTTCACTTTAGCGAAGCTGTCACTTACTCCGTTGCTTCGTCGGCCGTGTCATTCGAGCTTGCTGTGCAAGTCACACCATTGGCAGCAAGTTCTGTTGCGCAAACGTCCACACCAAGTGCCTCCAGCCGGCGCGTACAAAGACCCGCACAAGAAACTACGGACTACGCGATCAATCTGATCTCTTACCGCCGCCCACCAACAGCCGCAGACGCGCCAGCGGTTAATCTTATGCAAGGTCAGCAAATTTACTATGCGGAGGCAGAGGTCGACGGCGCTGCGTGGTATCGCCTGCGGCTTGGGAATTTCGTTTCCTATGCAGAGGCCAGCGCCTTTCTCGCCGGCATGAAAGCTGACTACCGCGGCGCGTGGGTCGCCAAGGTCGACCCGGAAGAAACCGCGACGATATTGGTTGGCGATAACTCTAATCTGTCGGCCGACGCCATGGAGACGAATAGTGTTACCCCGCCTGCTGCAGAGACCGCTGTCGCACTGACGTCGGACCTCGCAACCGGTGGGTCGAAGGTAGACCAACTGATGGAGGACGCGCGCAAATCCATGATCGCTGGCGATACGTCGCGCGCGATACAGATCTATACGAAAATCCTGCAATTGCCGGCCAACTCACGGCAACCAGAGGCGCAGGAGTACCTTGCACTGGCGCGGGAGAAGAACGGCCAAACAGCGCACGCGAAGGCCGAGTATGAGCGCTATCTTTCTCTGTATGCCGACAACGAAGGCGCCGCGAGAGTGAGTCAACGACTCGCCGCATTGCTGGCCACAGGTCGGCAATCGACCGCGTCTGGCAACGTCTCAGGCGCGGCGGCAGGAGGCCGCCGGAGCCAATCCAGCGACTGGGCGTTTCAGACCTTTTTCACTCAATACTATCGACGCGACGTGAATCAGATGAGTGACAGGGATGAAATCGTCAGTCAATCCGCGTTGTACTCGGATGTCAATTTCGACGCGAGGCGGCGCGGCGAGCGCTTCGATTTCACGAGTCGTGTTTCAGCAGGCTATCGAGCTGAACTGCTGCCCGACGATGAAGGCTCGGGAAATGCCTTACGAGTGTCTTACGCGTACGCAGATCTCACCGATGCGAAATCCGGATTGCGCGGTCGAGTCGGACGCCAGTCACGGCATTCTGGTGGCGTGCTTGGTCGCTTCGATGGGCTGACACTTGGCTACCAGGTGAATGAGCGGGTGCTGATCAATACCGTTGTCGGCAATCCCACCTACTCAGCGTCCAACGACAACGCTCCGTCACGCTCTTTCTTCGGCGCAAGCGTTAACTACGGACCCGTACTGGAAAACCTCGACCTTGGCGTGTTCTACATCGAACAGACCATTGAGGGAATTCAGGACAGGCAAGCCGTAGGCGGGGAGTTTCGCTATTTCGGCGAAAACCAGAGCTTCTGGGGCATGGTCGACTACGATATGGGTTACGGAAAACTTGCCAGCGCTTTCCTGCAGGGCACCTGGCGCTTCCCCTCGCGATTTTCAATACATGCGGTCGCCGATGCGCGTAGCAGTCCTTTTCTGAGCACGGGCAACGCGTTGATCGGGCAGCCCGTCATTTCGTTTGCTGAGTTAACGGATATCTATAGTGAGGACGAGCTGCGACAACTAAGTCTCGATCGAACGGCTGATTCGACGACGCTCACGATCGGCGTTTCCTACCCACTGTCACCCAGATTACAGATCAACGTTGATGCAAGCGAAACATCGCTGGATGATACGGTCGCGTCCGGAGGTGTGTTTGCCACGCCCGGGACATCTTACAACTACTATTCTGGCAGCCTCGTCGCCAGTAGTTTATTCAAAGAAGGTGACGTATCCATACTCACCGCTCGATATACCCAAACGGATACTTCCGAAGTAGTATCGATGGCGCTCGATAGCCGTTTTCCGATTGGACGTGCGTGGCGCATTAACCCGCGAATTCGGGTGGACCGACGCTTGAACCTCAGCAACTCGATGTACGAGTGGCTTTACAGTCCGGGCTTACGCATTCACTATCGACGCAGCCAGAAACTGCGCGTCGAACTTGAGCTCGGAAAACAGTTTTCGCAGCGGGATACCGGAGATATAGATATTAATCTCGACCGTGAATCGTACTTCATTAATCTTGGCTACCAGGTCTTCTTCTGATGCCAATGATCGCGACAGCTAACAGACAACTGTTGTTGATAGCCCTGCTGATTGGCATCGCAGCCTGTTCATCGACGTCGCGCTACGTCAATGAATACCTGGACCCGCAGACCGCCGCCACCGTGACCAGCAGCACCAAACCACTTGTTTTTTACCGGGACAATCCGTCACAAGCCGCCTACGCGCGAAACTTCCTGCAACTGGGTCCTGTCGCCGTCAACCGCGGCGGCAGCTATCGCTACTATGTCTGGGTCAGTGCCTGGAGCACAAATCAGGATGCCGATATGACTGAACAACGCGATCGTCTGGAGTCACTGATCGTGTTTGCAGATGCTGAGCCTCTGACACTCGAACTGGCCGGATGGACGCCGGATGCCGTTGGTGCCAGCGAGTCCATATACACACGGCCAGTAGCTTCGGCCGTGGACGCCTACTATGAAGTCACGACAGATCAAATTCGATTGATCTCGAACGCAGTCAATGTTCGATTGAGTACCGGACCCTCGGCTCGTGACAACTATGAAGCCTGGGACGGGCAGAAGTCTGCGCGAGAAAGTTTACGCGCTTTTCTCGATTTCACTTTCCGCTAAATGCGGGGTTTCAGCGTCGTAATCGAGGCGTCCATGTGGTTTTCAGTCCTGCTATATTGCGGCGATGAACAAATATGACGTCATAGTGCTCGGCGGCGGCGCAGCAGGTCTCATGTGCGCGCTCGTGGCAGGCCAGCGTGGCCGACGTGTTGTCGTTCTTGAGGGCTCGAACAAGATCGGTAAGAAAATCCTGATGTCTGGTGGTGGCCGCTGCAATTTCACCAACCTGCATTGTGAGCCTTCGTGCTTCGTTTCCTCGAATCCGCATTTCTGCATTTCGGCGCTGAGTCGCTACACCCAGTGGGACTTCATAACACTGGTTGAGAAGCACGATATTTTTTATCACGAGAAAGCGGCCGGTCAGCTTTTTTGTGACAACTCTTCGAAAGACATTCTTGCGCTGCTCGCAGCGGAATGCGATGAGGTCGGTGCGAGCATCTTGACGCACTGCGAAAATATTTCAGTGACGGCCAAGAATGACTACGTCGTCAAATGCAGCCAGGGCGAATTTAGCGCCGCGTCACTGGTGCTGGCCACCGGCGGACTATCAATTCCAAGGATGGGCGCCTCCGACTTCGGCTACCGACTTGCAAAGCAGTTCGGGATGAGTGTTCTTGACACCCGCGCCGGCCTTGTTCCATTTACTTTCTCGGGTGCCATGCACGAACTGACTGGTCGACTTTCGGGAATCAGCTTGCCCGCAGCATTGAGCACTGCAAACAAGGCATTCACCGAAGACGTTCTGTTCACGCACCGCGGCCTCAGTGGGCCCGCCGCATTGCAGCTGTCCAGTTACTGGCAGGCTGGGAGCGACATTCATGTTGATTTGCTGCCCGGCCGAAACGCAGAGGAGATTCTGACCAATGCCAAAGCGGCACAACCAAAGGCCATGCTACGAACGATCTTATCCGAGGTGATGCCGAGAGCACTGGTGCTCGAATTGCAGCCGTTGTTTTGGCCAGCGCTCGCCGAAGTTCCGCTGCTACAGGTTGCCGATAATTCACTGCGAGATCTTGCAGCACAGCTGCATCGCTGGACTCTTCGCCCTGCCGGCACAGAAGGCTACCGCACTGCTGAGGTTACACTCGGTGGAATAGATACGGCGGAGTTGTCGTCAAAAACAATGGAAAGCAAGCGGCAACCCGGTCTTTTCTGTATCGGCGAGGTTGTCGATGTTAGCGGCCACCTTGGTGGCTTCAACTTCCAATGGGCATGGTCATCGGCGCACGCCGCTGGCCAGGTTGTTTGATTGCTCAGCAACTATCTTCTAAAAACGAAATACGACGCCAACCAGAGTCTCAATCTGGGAAAGTAGTTTGCCATCGACGCGCACAGCGCAAGTGCCACCTTCAGGGCCTGACGCACAGAAAATAGCGGAATTTGAACTGACCAAAGTACCGTAGGCACGAGCTTCCAGCCGAATACCCAGGCGCGATGTGGGCAAAAACTGAAACCCGCCGCCGATTGAACCAGACCAAAACGTATCGCTGCTCGATCCTGTTGAGGCGGTTTTGATATGCGTGCCACCTAATGTCGCGACGAGATACGGGCGAACCTTGTCACCGTCGCCAAGATATGTGCCGCCGAGTTGCAGCAGCTGTACGTCAACATCAATACGCGGGTCCGTCGAGAGCGCCTCACTAAAGTTTGCCTGCGTCTCTTGCCGTGAATAGATTACTTCCCATTGCGTGTTGAATTTTTGCTTGATATTCAGAATCAGACCATAACTGGATGAGTCCTCAAGTTCATATGATCCTTCGTCATCCTGAAGCTCGAATGTACCGCCGAAACGGTAGCCGGCGAACGGTGTGAGCTCCACGGTCATATCCTCCGCGACCGCAGCGGCGGACAGCATCACGAGTCCGACTATGATCGGAGTATTTCTCAAATACATCATCTAGATTCCTTTCTGCGGGAACGAGCGGGGCACTACATTGCCGATATAGTGCGGCCGAATTCCTCAACTGCATCCCAGTCGGTGAACTCAACGACGGCCGTCGGATCAGTAGGTCCTTTGGTCATCCACATGATAAACCGGATCGCTTGCCGGTCCAAAAAGCCATACTTCGGATAATCAATCTTACCGGCAAACACGCCGAGCGTGGCAGGCTGCCAGGAAATCTGCTTAAGAAACTTTTGCAGATACGGATTGGTGGCCGGTTGGTTCTTCTCCGGCTTTCGGGCTACGACATTGACTGTGAAGAACGCGCTCGGCTTGCTTTCCAGCACTTGCTGATTGCGATGAATGAAATCGTAGACCTTCGGGCTGTGCTTGCCGTATCGAATGCTCGCGCCGATTACGATTTTGTCGAAAGCCTGCAGATCCACATCTGGATCATCGTCGATGCGTGCAACAACAACCTGGTTGCCGATTTTCTCCGCCACGGACTGCAGTCGGTTGCAGATTTCGCCGGTATGCCCATCAGTCGTGGAATAGACAATTAGAATGTTTGCCATGATGAATCTCGTATCCTTTGTCAGGGGTACTGCTACTCGCCGGCGCTGCGCACGAGTTCCACAAGTACATTGCCCTCGTCGTCCAGCAAGTTCAATCCGCCCCTGACCTCACCAAACCCCGTGGTTTTCTGTACGGCTTCGAGGAAGCTCGCCTCCCGGTCCATAACCCGTTGCTGGCAGGCCATGCTGGTCGCGCCCAATGGGCTGACTTCAATCCCCGAGTCCGACTGCACAAGCGAGCCGAAGAACCCGTTACAACCGCCATTTCCCTTAATGCTGCCGTCAACGTCGAAGCTAATGCTGATACCGCTATCGACGGGGATTACTGAGCTACCAATGACCGCCGGCCTCCATTCCACCCCGGTCACGCCAGCACCGCCACTCGACAAGCCTTGCTCCGCCATCTGCCTGCCCTTCAATGTGACGAGAGCGATACCTGCAAGAAAGAGCAGGAAAAACAGGAATCCGATTGTCGCCTTCATATTAAGTTTCTCCACGGCCATCGACCAGTGCCGGGCAAAGAATAAGACCTCGAGTCAACTTTGTCCAAACACTTGCAGCGATTCAGCAGGCTGATCTTCTGTCAGGACCCGGACGACTTTCGCTTTGGTTTGAATTTCTTCTTCGCTCCGGCTCTGGGAGCACTTTTTCCCTTCGGCGCCGGTTTGTCGGATGATTTCTTGTGGAATTTCTTGCCCGCTCCGCTCTTGGCCGGACGCTTGTGCTCGTGCTTCGGCTTCGACCGGCCGGCGGCAGGCGACGCACCTTTGCCCGCAGCAGGAGACCCACCTTTGCCAACGGGAGAGATCTGCAATGGGCGACCGCATACCCTGGTCTTCACGAGATCATTGAAAATCTCCCTTGGCATACCAGCAGGCAAATCAACCAGGCTAAACGTGTCGCCAATTTCAATGTGACCGATGTGTTGGCCATCCAGCCCAGCCTCATTCGCGATCGCACCGACGATGTTGCCTGGCTTTACGCCATGATCGTGACCGACCTCAATGCGAAAACGCTCCTTACCCTCTTCCGGAGCCGATGACGGTTTACTGCGCCGTCGCTCGCTTCTGTCGTCGCGCTCTCTCGGTTCTCTCGGCTCTCGCGTGTCTCTCTTGTCTCTTTTCGCTTTTGCCGACTTTGGCCTGTCCGGCGCCATCAGCAGATCACGGTCACCGATGGACAGCTTTGCAAGTGCCGCAGCGATGTCGATTGCTGGCACATCATGTTCCTGCTGATACTGCTCAACAATATTTTGCATGAATGTGATTTCGCCAGCTGCCAATGTATCGCTGATTTTTTGTTTGAAATCAGCGATACGCTTGTTGTTGACAACCTCGGTCGACGGTAACTCAAGTTGTTGGATCTTCTGCCGCGTCGCTTTCTCGATGGCGCCGAGCATGCGCCTTTCTCGCGGCGCAACGAACAAAATGGCATCACCTTTACGGCCCGCGCGACCCGTTCTCCCGATACGGTGAATATACGCTTCGGTATCGTAGGGTATGTCGTAGTTCACAACATGGCTTATCCTTTCTACATCGAGTCCGCGTGCCGCAATATCGGTCGCGACCAGGATATCAAGCGAGCCACGCTTCAGGCGTTCGACCATTTGCTCACGTTGTTTCTGGACCATGTCGCCGTTCATCGCAGCGGCCGCATAGCCTCTCGCTTCGAGTTTTTGGGCGAGCTCAGTTGTCGCAATCTTGGTTCGCACGAACACCAGAATGGCATCAAACGTCTCGACCTCCAGGATACGGGTCAGTGCGTCGAGTTTATGCAGGCCGCTCACCAGCCAGTAGCGCTGGCGAATCGTTTCAGCCGTTGCTGTCTTGGACTTGATAGAAATTTCTTGAGGCTTATTGAGATGACGACGTGCAATGCGCTCGACTTCTTTCGGCATCGTCGCTGAGAACAACGCAATTTGTCGCTGCTTCGGCGCTTGCTCCAGAATCCATTCGACCTCTTCGATGAATCCCATACGTAGCATTTCATCGGCCTCGTCCAAAACCAGCGCCTGCAGGTTATTCAGCTTCAGTGTGCCGCGACGCATGTGGTCCATCACTCGTCCAGGAGTACCAACCACCACGTGCACACCGCGTTTGAGTTGTCTTAACTGTCCGGTATAGTCCTGGCCACCGTAGATTGGCAGCACGTGAAAACCTTTGATGTGCGACGCATAGCGCTGGAATGCTTCTGCAACCTGGATTGCGAGTTCGCGAGTAGGAGTGAGCGTCATCACCTGTACGTGCTTGCTCGCAATATCGATCCGCGATATCAGCGGCAGCGCAAATGCTGCCGTCTTACCAGTGCCGGTCGGCGCATGCCCCAGCAAGTCCAGACCCTTGAGCAAATGCGGGATCGCCTCCGACTGAATCGGCGACGGCGTTTCATAGCCGACCTCGTCCAGCGCTTTGAGAATCGGTGCCGAGAGATCGAGTTCGCGAAAACTCGGGGCGGCGGGCTTGGAGTCGGCCATCGGTTTGTCCTGCAACGGGGGGTCCCGGCAATGAGCTGTCCGGGTGGCGCTGCATGATACCCTGCCAGCTACCCGCAATGTGCGAATAACTCAGGCTTTTGTCGGTCAAGCCCCCTGCAAGTACTTATCGCTCAGGGATAAACCCGATAGCTGAACTCTGGCATGACCACGTCGTAATACGGCTGCAGGTACATAACGAGGTCAATCAACTCCTGCACTGTCATGTGCTGGTTGTAGACGTACATATTAGATTCACCGTCCTCAGATACCAGCTCTTCAGGATAGCCATCGGCCAGCTTATGTGACGGGTTGATGATCGCAGTAATCAGCTCACCATAGGTCTTGACCCGGGTGACAGTGCCGCCGAGCTCGACATAGGGCTCAGCACCGGGCAGCGCCGGTAACGCCTCACCTGCAATCGTATGGCACTGATTACACTGCATGTATAGAAATGCTTGTTTACCCGTTGCCGGGTCGCCATCAGGAAGCCGGAATCCTCGTTCGGACATCGTGTCTCGATCACAGCCAGCAAAGACGAAAACAACAGACAGTAACAGCAGATTTATCAGGCGCATTTTCATTGCATCTCTCCCATCGGAGCAAATGAAACATTGTCGAGTTACTAATAGCACAGTGCCGCAAACAACTGCATACGGGAAAACCGTAGACGCAGCACGCGCTGAAATAACCGATTTAGATCGCGTCGATAATCCTGTTGAGTGTGGCACTTGGACGCATCGCAGCCGCTGTTAGCGCATCGTCCGGATGGTAGTAGCCTGCGATATCAACGGCCTGTCCCTGCGCTGCCTCAAGCTCGCCGATGATCGTTGTCTCATTTGCAGCCAGCGCATCTGCCACTGCCTTGAAACGCTCTGCAAGCTCCGCGTCGTCGTCGTTGCTGGCAACAGCCTGGGCCCAGTACATGGCGAGGTAATAGTGGCTACCGCGATTATCCAGCTCCCCAACCTTGCGAGAGGGCCCCTTATTGCTTTCCAGATAGCGACTGTTCGCATCGTTCAGGGCCTTTGCGATGACCGCTGCTTTCGCATTGCCAGTCTTCTCGGCCAGCTCTTCGATGGATACAGCGATCGCGAGAAATTCGCCCAGCGAATCCCAACGCAGATGCCCTTCACTGAGGAATTGTTGCACGTGTTTTGGCGCCGAACCCCCTGCGCCAGTTTCGTACAAGCCGCCGCCAGCCAATAGCGGTACGATCGACAGCATCTTGGCGCTGGTACCCAGCTCAAGGATCGGAAACAGGTCGGTGAGGTAGTCCCGCAGCACGTTACCGGTAACCGAAATCGTATCCTCGCCAGCATGAACGCGCTCAAGCGTTGCTCGCATGGCTTCGACGGGTGACAGTATCTGTATGTCCAACCCGGTCGTGTCGTGGTCCTTCAAATACTCCCGGACCAGACCAATCAGATTGCTATCGTGCGCACGCTGGTCATCGAGCCAGAAAATCGCCGGTACGCCTGCCTGCCTGGCACGAGTCACGGCCAGTTTCACCCAATCGCGTACCGGCAGGTCTTTCGTTTGACACATTCGCCAAATATCACCTTGCTCTACATTGTGTTGTAGTAATACGTTGCCTGAGTCATCCACGACGCTTACCGTACCTGCCGCCGGAATTTCAAACGTCTTATCGTGAGAACCGTATTCTTCTGCCTTTTGCGCCATTAATCCGACGTTGCAGACATTACCCATAGTCGTTACATCAAATGCGCCATGCCGTTTGCAGTGTTCGATGACCTCTTGATAAATACCGGCATAACAGCGATCAGGAACGAGTGCATTGGTATCGTGTAGCTCGCCATCAGGGCCCCACATCTGTCCCGAAGAGCGAATGGCCGCCGGCATTGATGCGTCAATAATAACGTCGCTGGGCACGTGCAGATTCGTAATGCCCTTGTCTGAATTCACCATCGCCAACGGTGGCCGATTGGCATAGGTGGCCTCGATATCAGCCTGAATATCGCTGCTCTTTCCATCCGGAAGAGCAGCGATCTTCGCATAGACGTCGCCAATGCCGTTGCCGGGATCAACACCCATCTCTGCAAACAGGTCCGCATGCTTTTCGAATACGCTCTTGTAATAAACGGTGACAGCATGACCGAACATGATCGGATCGGAGATCTTCATCATCGTGGCCTTAAGATGCAGCGACAACAAGACATCGTCACCCTGCATCGAATCGATCTGTGCACCGAAGAAATTTCGCAGCGATCGGCAACTCATCACGGATGCATCGATGATTTCATTGGCAAGCACGGGAACCTGATCACGCAGCACTGTTACTGTGCCGTCAGCTGCTTCGTGTTCGATGCGAAGACCGCCGGCCTGCTCAATAATGGTCGAGAGTTCGCTCGAATAAAAATCACCCTCGCTCATGTGCGACACTTTCGATTTCGACTCCGAGCTCCAGGCGCCCATTGAGTGTGGATTCGCTTTCGCAAATGCCTTTACTGCCGCTGCCACGCGACGATCGGAATTGCCTTCTCGCAGCACCGGGTTGACCGCACTGCCCAGAACTTTGGAATAACGGCTCTGCGTTTCCTTGTCTGCGTCGCTCGTCGGGTCGTCGGGAAAGTCTGGAATAGCGAAGCCCTGCGCCTGCAATTCTTCAATTGCAGCCCGTAGCTGAGGAATCGACGCGCTGATGTTCGGCAATTTGATGATGTTGGCGTCAGGCGTCTTAGCCAGATCACCCAGTTCCGCGAGCGAGTCACTATGGCGCTGCTCAGCCGTCAGCTTTTCCGGGAACCCGGCAAGAATTCGGCCTGCCAGAGAAATGTCGCGCGTTTCGACCGCTATATCGGCGGCTTCGGTAAACGCATTGACGATGGGTAAGAGTGAATAGGTCGCCAGAGCGGGCGCCTCGTCTGTTTTAGTGTAGATAATTTTCGCAGAACTCATACTTTCATCGCTCGTATCGGTTGCGGCCGGCGGCCAACGGGGGCGCCATTATAAGGTCCCCGGCGAGAAAATCCCGCCCGGACGCAGATTTTTACGCGTTTTTAGCCCGCAAACGGACCTGGAGACAAGCGCTGCTCGGTATCAGGCGACGCGCTTGATGTCAGCGCCCAGACTCGCCAGCTTCTGCTCAAGAAATTCGTAGCCGCGATCCAGATGATAAATACGGCCGACGAGCGTCGTGCCGCTAGCTGCAAGGCCCGCAAGAATCAGGCAGGCGCTCGCCCGCAGATCCGTTGCCATAACCTTGGCACCGCTCAACTCTCCGGGGTTACCACGCACAATGGAAACCTGGGACATTGGTGTGATATTTGCGCCCAGACGTACGAGTTCCTGTACGTGCATGAACCGGTTCTCGAAGATCCCTTCCGTAATGACAGAGGTGCCGCGCGCCTGCGTCATGAGCACCATAAACTGCGCCTGCAGGTCGGTCGGAAAGGCTGGATACGGTGCCGTTGCCATGTCCGTGCTGGTCCACTCGTCGATGGCCTCGACGGTGATGGAAGTATCGTCCGTGTGGATAGTGAAGCCGCAGTCACGCATCTTGTCGGTCAATGCCTGCAGATGTATTGGCACGCAATGATCAACCGTTACACGGCCGCCGGTCATGGCGCCCGCAATAAGCAACGTTCCGGCCTCGATTCGATCCGGCACAATAGTGTGACTGGCCGGCGACAGCTCGGTAACGCCCTCTATTGTTATGACGCTGGTTCCCTCGCCTTCGATTTTCGCGCCCATTGCCTGTAAGTAGTGCACGAGATCGACAACTTCTGGCTCTTTGGCAGCATTCTCAATCACCGTTGTACCTTCGGCCAGCACGGCTGCCATGAGTGCGTTTTCCGTGCCGCCGACGGTTACACGTTCAAACAGGATTCGATCGCCCTGCAGTCTTTTTGCTCTGGCGATGACATAGCCGCTCTCAATCTCAATTTCGGCACCCAATTTCTGCATGGTCTGCACGTGCAGGTCGATCGGTCGCGAGCCAATAGCACAACCGCCGGGGAGACTCACTCTGGCTTCGCCGTAGCGCGCCAGCAGCGGACCGAGGCAGAGAATGCTCGCACGCATTTTGCGAACCAGATCATAATGCGCTTCCATTTTATTCGGCCGCGCCACGGTAACCTGCATGGAGTTGCCATCACGAACGGTCTCGCAGTTCAGGGCCCTGAGCAGCGCTTCGGTTGAATCAATATCGCGTAATTGCGGGACATTTTCGAACCTGTGAACACCGTCTGCCAGCAGAGTGGCGAACAGAATCGGCAGCGCCGCGTTTTTCGAACCGCTGGCAGCAACTGAGCCGCTGAGCGTATTGCCGCCAACTACTTCTATCGAATCCAATGTTCACTCTCCGTTGTAAGGATGTTTTTGTGCCTTACGAGCATACTGCTATCTGGCTGTGGCAACGATACGCTCAACTGGTGGCAGATTGTGGCGCTTCTCTCTTGCCAAAGCCACGCTCAAGCGGAATTAACTTGACGGCCACAAACGACGGTATCGTAGCAATCAATATCCAGACAAAGAAATGCTGATAGCCGAGCAGCGCCTGCAACCAGCCGCTAACCATGCCGGGCAGCATCATGCCGAGCGACATGAAACCGGTGCAGATCGCATAGTGCGCTGTACTGTGGGCCCCACGAGCGATGTAAATCATATACAAAAGGTAGGCTGTAAAGCCGAAACCGTAGCCGAACTGCTCAGCGCCCACCGCAATGTTGATGAATATCAGGTTCTCGGGTTGCATGGTCGCTAGCAACAAATAGACAACATTGGGCAGGTTGATTGCGGCGACCATCCACCACAGCCAGCGATGCAGCCCATGCCGTGCGACGAGCATGCCGCCCAGGATGCCGCCGATGGTTAACATCAGCACACCGACCGTACCGTACGTCAGTCCGACCACCGCGGTACCAAGCTCGAGGCCTCCATCAGCTTGTGCGTCCAGCATGAATGGACTCGATAGTTTTGCAAGCTGTGCCTCGGAGAAGCGATATAACAACAGGAACGCGAGAATTCGGCCGATACCTTCCTTCTGAAAAAACGACACAAAAGTCCGTACGGAATCACGCAGAACGTCCGTCAGGGAATCCGGCTGGTGGGACACGTCGGACGCGGGCACCGGAAGTACAAAGCGATGCCATGCGAACAGGATCAGGAACAGGCCTGCCAGCAAGTAAAAAGTAAGACTCCAGGCAAGACCGATGTCGTTTGTCCTACTTTCCAGATAACCCGCAACCATAACCAGCAGCCCTTGCCCCGTTATCATGGCAAGTCGAAAAAACGTACTGCGTATGCCGACGAACCACGCCTGCTCGTGCTCACTCAGGGCCGTAATGTAGAAGCCATCCGCAGCAATGTCATGCGTCGCCGAACTAAACGCGATCAGCCAAAGGACTGCCAGCGAGTAGCGGAAGAAGTCACTGCCCGGAATAGTCAGCGCAACACCCGCCAGACCCGCACCGACCAATAACTGCATGCTGATGATCCAGAGTCGCCGCGTCTTGATAATGTCGACGATCGGACTCCAGAGCGGCTTGATAACCCACGGCAGATACAGCCAGCTCGTATAGAACGCAATATCGGTATTGGATATTCCGAGGCGCTTGTACATGATGACCGAGACGGTCATCACGACCACGAATGGCAATCCTTGCGCGTAGTAGAGACTGGGAATCCAGAACCACGGATTTCTTTTCGGCGCCTGCATCTACTGCCCTTCCGGTAAACGGTCACGTGCCATAACGAGACTCCCCACAACCGGGTCTGTCACTACCGTTATCGGTTCCGGTCGAATCGAATGTGCATTCAGGTGCGCCAGGAGACTGTTGCGAAACAGATCACCCGAGCATGCGATCCCGCCGGCCAGAGCCAGCGGCACATTATTGCCGAGACCCAGTCTTGCAGTCGTCGCAACGACCAGCCCGGCTGCCGCTGCGGCCGCGGAATCGACTATGTTTTTGGCAACCGCATCGCCAGCAATTGCCTCCGCCATCACGATCGGAGCAAGCACGGCTATTTCCTGCCGAACATCGACCGCCAGACTTAGCTTGCGCGCTATCGCACGCGGGTCACTAACCTGCAGTCGAGCAGTAATCTCTCGAACCAGCGTCGTTTGCGCGGCTATGCCATCAACCGCATCAGCAACGGCGGCCAGCGCCCGCCGGCCGAGATCAAAACCACTCCCCTGATCGCCAAACCAGTGGCCCCAGCCTCCGGTAACTGCCGTATTGCCAGAAGCGTCCGTACCCAGTGCGACCGATCCTGTGCCAACGATTAGCGCAATACCGTGGTCTTTATGAATACCGGCAGCCAGCACAGCCTCCGCATCGTGGACAATATCGACCTGATCAGCGAGCTGCCTGCGGTCAGCCCAGTCGATAATTACCGCCTGAACATCGGGTAGTGAACTGCCAGCCAACGCAAGCACGGCATAGTCGAGCCTGGCATTGGTCGTGCCAGCCGCGGTATGCGCTGCATCGATAGCAACATCGAGGTTAGTAACCGCGTGTTGCGAGCCTACGGCGCGAACATTCGACGGCCCGCCATAGCCCGCGCCGAGCTCACGGATATTGCCGTCCGTGTCGACAGACGCGATTCGCGCAGCAGTTTTTGTACCACCGCCATCGACGCCCAGGATCAGAGTGGCGGGTGCCTTATTCACCGACACCCAACGCGGCGCGTAATCTGCCACCCACTTCTGCAAGCCTGGCTCGCGCGGCGTCTGGCGATAGGCTCAGCTGACAACTGACAACAGCGGTCTTCAGCTCTCCATCGCAGGTGGCCAGTCGCTCGCGTGCATCATCCTCGGACAGATCGGTCAGTTGTTGAACAATCTTGACCGAACGATCCTCCAACTTGCTATTCGACGCCTGCAGATCGACCATCAGGTTTCCGTAGGTCTTGCCCAGCCGCACCATCGCACCCGTTGTCAGCATGTTGAGCACCATCTTTGTCGCTGTGCCTGCCTTCATTCTTGTCGACCCGGATAACACCTCCGGCCCCACGGCCACGGCTATACCGATTTGTGCCCGCGTCGAGACCGCACTTCCGGGGTTGCAGCTTAAACCGACCGTGCCAGCACCCAACTCGTTCGCACAGTCGAGCGCGCCGATGACATACGGAGTATTTCCGCTTGCTGCGATGCCAACAACCACGTCCGCGTGCGAAATATTCACATTGCGCAAATCGTCTGCACCTTGCTCAAGCGCATCCTCAGCACCTTCAACGGCATGCTGCAAGGCCACTAATCCGCCCGCTATCAGGCCCACAACCTGCTCCGGCTTCGCGCTGAATGTCGGCGGGCACTCGGACGCATCAAGCACGCCCAGCCGCCCCGATGTTCCTGCACCGATGTAAATGAGGCGGCCACCATTTTCAAGTCGGTCGGCTATCAGGTCTATCGATTTTGCAATTTCTTCCACCTGCGTTGCGACAGCCGCAGCTAACTTTGCGTCCTCATCGTTGACAAGACGAACAAACTCGATGCTACTCAATTGATCGAGGTTTTCAGACGCCGGATTACGCGCCTCCGTTGCTAATTCTTTTTGCATTGCACTACTATACCTGTCCGCTAATTATGCTGATTTGATTGAACCTTATGTGCTCTAGCCTCGTTCGCCACAGCAAATGGATCGCGCTTCTGCTGTGCATTATGCAATTGCCTGCCTGTGACCGAGGCGTGCCGGTACTGACCGGCATTGACGTCTTGTCGCGTGATAATTTCGCACCGCTCAGCGGGCAGCGGATTGCATTGATCACCAATCAAACGGGTGTCGATCGACACGGCAAAAGCACCATCCGAATTCTGCACGATGCCGACGTAGTTGATCTCGTGCGCATTTTCAGTCCCGAACACGGGCTGGAGGGAAAGCTCGACATCCCCGTTGTTGGTGATGGCACTGAAAGCGACACCGGCATTTCTGTTTTTAGTCTCTACGGAGACACGCGTCGGCCAACACCTGCGATGCTCGATGAGATCGATACGGTCGTATTCGATATTCAGGACATCGGTACGCGCTTCTATACCTATATATCGACCATGGGTAACGCCATGCAGGCAGCGAGCGAGCTCGGCGTTCGCTTTGTCGTTCTCGACCGGCCGAACCCGATCAACGGCACCGCCGTTGCAGGCCCTGTACTTGACGATGGCAAGCAATCGTTCGTCGGCTTTCATCGCATACCGATCCGGCACGGAATGACGGTTGGCGAACTCGCCTTGCTCTTCAAGGATGAGCTGGCTATCGACATCGAGCTGCAGGTCGTCAAACTGGAAGGCTGGCAGCGTGCGCAGTTCTTCGACACGACAAGCCTGCCATGGATCAACCCCTCGCCCAATATGCGCAGCCTGACCGAAGCGATTTTGTATCCAGGCATCGGCATTCTGGAAACGACCAATTTGTCGGTGGGGCGTGGGACCGACACGCCTTTCGAAGTTATTGGCGCGCCGTGGCTCGATGGCGTGGCACTGGCTGCCCAGCTGAGCGACCTTGAACTGCCTGGGATTTCGTTTGCGCCGCTTGAGTTCACGCCGGACGCGAGCAAGTTTTCCGGCGAGCAGTGTAGCGGCCTGCGCATGACCATTACTGATCGAGAACAATTTGAGCCTGTCCGAACCGGACTCGAGATCGCTCATCTTCTTAGGCGCAACTACCCCGACACGTGGGAGGCTGAACCCTATCTTCGCCTGTTGGGCAACGATGCTGCGCACCGCGCAGTCATCGATGGTCGGCGATACGCTGAAATCTCCGCCAGTTACATTGATGGCCTTAACGACTTTCGCGATCGACGTGCGCGATTCCTGCTGTACCGCTAAGGACAGCCGGCAGTCTCTTCGGTCATCCGCAACAACATGGTTGGCAGCGTTCATTAGCTCTTATGTCCCCGTAGCAACTGCACCACAGACCCGACGGCCAGCGTTGTTAGCGAACCGACCAGTGCGTACCAGGCCCAATAGAGACTGCTGCCATAGGCGACCGCGGACAGAATCGCGACGCCTGCGATAAACCCCGTCAGCGCTGACCTCTGATCAACGCGCGGCGCGAACACAGCCAGGAAATACAAGCCCAGGACAGGCCCTGTAGCAAAACCGCTGATCTTGAGAACGTTTGCGACAGTGCTTTCGTCTGTGCCTATCAGCCCAAACATGATCGCCAGAGCAATTTGCAACACACCAAATGCGATGGTCGCAATTCGACTGGCACTCAGGCTGGCACCTTGCTCTGGTGCTCGGCCCTGCAGCGGAAGATACAGATCGTTAATAAAGACCGCCGCAGATGAGTTCAGCGAGCTGGACAATGTCGACATGGCCGCCGCGAATACTGCGGCCAGCGTTATTCCAAGCAATCCGATCGGCATGTAGTTGACGATGAAATGGGCAAAGAGCTGATCGCTTTTCATCGCGGTATCGCCACCGATTTCGCCCGTAGACTGAAACAGAACGGCAAGCCCCAAACCCAGCAGCAAGAAGATTGCGAATTGCAACAAGACGATAAAACCGCTGAGGCCGAGAGCCAATGCAGCATCGGACTGACGTTTGGCAGACAAGTAACGCTGCACCATCAGCTGATCGGTGCCGTGTGTGGCTGCGGTCAGAAATGCGCCACCTGCAAGTCCGGCCCAGAATGTCATTGACGGCTTGACGAGGCTGAAGTCGAAATCGAGAAACTTCAGTTTGTCTTGCGCCGTCGCGGACTCAATGATTTGCCCGAGTCCGCCTGGAACAAGATTAACGATGATTACTGCTGCAGTTGCGGCGCCCAGGATATAGATAACGAACTGAATACAGTCGTTCCAGATGACAGATTTCGCGCCGCCAATGAAGGTATACAGGATAGTCACGATGCCGAGTACGATGACACTAATACTCAGATCAATCCCGAGGACAATTTGCAACACCAGGGCAGTCAGGAACAAGCGTAGTGAGTCACTTGTGTTACGAGTCAACAGAAACAAGGTCGAAACCGTTCGGCGACTCAAGCGACCAAAGCGTGACTCAAGAACCTCATAGGCAGAAAACGGCTTGCCCTGAAAATATAGCGGCAGCAATACGAACACGACGAACAAGCGGCCAACAACATAGCCGATGGTAATCTGTAAGAAAGTCAGGTTACCGCCAGCAGCAGCCGCGATGCCCGGCAAGCTGAGAAAGGTAACCGTACTGGTCTCTGTCGCGACAATTGACAGGAGCAATGCTCCCCACGGCATGGAGCGGTCCGCGAGGAAGTAGTCAGCAGACGATTGTTTGCCACGACCAATCCATAATCCCAGGCCGAGTACTGCCGCCATGTAGACAATGACGATAGTTGAATCAACGAGTCCAATATTGATGTTCATTCGCTTGCGGCCTTGTCGCTTCTGTGGGTGATGATGACCGTTACATCGTCATAAACTCGACGTTCGAATCCGAGGACTGCGCCATCGGCATCCAACAACGGAAAGATGTATACCGGCTCAAGTTGCGCCTGTAACTGACCGTTAGTACCCGGTTCGATATTCACTTCCACATGTCCGTAGTGTTGGCCGCCATCGACCAGCATTCCATTCTTGTTGTAGATCTCAGGCGCGTTTTCGTGCGCGGAAAATGTGCGAAACGAATTCTTCGCACCCTCCGCAGCAGCACGCAAGCCGTCTCCACCAGTCCCGACTACGAGGAAGTGTATCTTGTGATCTTCCAGGGAACCGTTCGGCCACTGCTCCTGCCCGGATACGACCGAGTGCTCATACAACTCATCATGACCGCTGAATACTGCATCAACGCCGTATTTCATTAGCAACGGCAGCAATGCACGCAGTGGCCGACCCGACAACGGATCCTCTCCCTCGCCCTGTCCGGCCGGCATGCCATGCACGCCCGATGAATACGGAGCCATATGCAGCATCACGAAAGTGAACTGACTGGTCTGCTGTGCCTCTCGTAGAGCTTGCTCCAACCATTTGAACTGGGTTGAACCCGGGTTCCAGGCAGTTGCGCTACCTCCCTGGTTTTCGTCCAGCATGTACCAGTTAGAGTCGCTTCCACTGCGATGCGGCACGCCATCGTTGCCGTCAATAACAATGAGTGTCGCCGGGCCCCAGCGCAACGAGTAGTAAGCCTCTTGATGATGGGCCAGATCCGAGCCGTTTCCCGGCAATGCGAAATAGGTCTTGTACTTGTCGCTCGCGCGACGCGACGCATCGTTGCTATAGCCACCCAGCTCACCTGGCCCACCGTAGTAATCGTGATTTCCCAGCGCAGGGAAGATCGCCGTATTGGCCGCGAGGTCTGCATTCAGGCGCCAGAACTCGTCCCAGTCGCGCTGCTCCCCCCCGGATTCCACCAGGTCTCCGGCGATTGCAACAAAATCAGGCTCGCTTTTCATAATAGCCCGCAGGTTTTCCTTGTAACCCGTACTTTGATCGACCGGGTAATTGCGCGCGCCAACAGCATCGCCCGAACCTCCCCACGGTGAGTGCTTCCCAGTCGACTCCGGCTCAGTTTCGCTATCCCCATATACGATGAACCGCAGAGTTTCGTTTTCGCCGCCACTGTCGGCGGGCAAACGAAACTGACCACCAGCGCGCTTGCCGTTTTGCACAACCTCATATTGATAAGTCTCCCCGGGCGTCAGGCCCTGCAGTGAAACCTCGTGACGCATCGGCGCAATGGGCAGTCGTCCTGCATGCAGCAATTCAAGTTCGCTCGGGTGGTAGTTGAGCGCGCAAGCTGGCTCCGCTGGCGATTCACGGACTATGTCTTGCCCCGCACCGGCATCACTTGTCTGGCCGTCGTTAAGCGGGCGAACGCTAAGCGCACCTGCTGTATCATTATCGCTGAACCACATTATTGTGGTCGATGTCGGCATCGGAGTCTGCACGTAAGGTAGCACCCTAAACCCGATTTCACGGATCTCGTTCGATTCGGGCGCGCCCTGTTGGTACTCAGCAACTCGACGCATCCAACCGGCGCGCCAGCGCTCCTCATTTCGCTCTGCTGGTGACAACGCGATGCGGTTGCTCAATCGATCCGCAGCCGCTTCACTGAAGCGCCGCAGCAGGTCCAACGGTGTATCTCCTGACTGCTGTTCACTGGCTACGCGCTGCAACACCTGCAGCAAACCCCAGCCCTGGCCCTCGTAACGTTCTCGTGGGTTCGTGCCCAGGCCTTTGAAGTTGAAATAATCTATGACCGCAAACATTCCCTGCGGTGTGCCGACTAACTGTTGCAGCACTTCGTCGAGGTAACGTTTCTCGCCGACCTCCAGGTCAAGCTCATTCCAGCGGCGCTCGAAACTCGCCACAATGAAGCGGGCTTGCGTCGATGCAGTCGCAGCCAGCCAGCTTCTCAATGCCATTGTTTCGCTTGAAGTCAGCGCCGCATCAAATGCCGCTTTGTCGGGCCACGGTGCCTTGACCGGATCGAGCTCGTCCAACCATGTTGGAATCGGCGCGCAACTACTCTTGTCGGCTTTGAGAAATTCGATCAGCGCGGGAAAAGTTTCGTCAAAGGGTGCGTCTACTCCGGCCGGAAACCAGATGAAGTGACCGATTCCCATCGATGGAAAATCTTCCCCGGCATTCCAGTGCGTAAGATACCGAGCTTCGCCGTGTGCCTCGCTCTGGTAGATACGCAGAGCGATCCAATCGTAGTCGGCGGATGCCAACTCTGGCAGCTTTGCGCCGCGCTCATCTGGCGTGCAAGCCAGCAGAATCAAGGCAAACAACAGCAGCGGCACTATTGCCGTCCGCTTATGCTTGCTTACAAATTGGCGCTTCACCGCTGCATGCCGATGGGTTTTGCCAGCGTGGCTGACTCCGCCCCAAAAAAAAAGTCGCAATTCACTGCCCCTGCTGCCGAGGGGAAACGGCACACAGGGGAGTGATTGCGACTCTTAACACGGACAAGCCGTGAACTGATTCAAATTAGAACTGGTACTTGAATGCCACCTGGATTCGACGCGGATTGAAGAACTCTGTCGGATCTCCAAACCCTGCGCTGTTTACCTTGCTTTGAATGCCGTAGCCAGTCTGATTGTCGAGCACGTTGAAAATGTCGGCACGCAGTTGCAGGTTCTGGTTCTTGAAGATTGTGAAGTTCTGCGTGTAGTTCAAGTCCAGCTGCCAGTGGGCATCGGTCGTATTGGTACCGGCTGGCTCAGCATAGCGAATCGTATCGCTGGTGCTGCTGGTGTATTGCCTGTAGACGTTTGAATCCCACGCTTCCCAAGGCTGGCCTGACTGGTAGACCAGGTATGCGCCTGCAGAACCGTTCCAGTCGAAGTTGTAGTAACCGTAGGTCTTGAACTGATGCCGACGATCGCCGCGAAGGTTGCCGTCTTTGTTATTCCAAAGCTGCCGACCCGCGCCATCAGCCAGGTTAGAGGAACCGATGAAGATCGCCTGGTCATTGTTGGTCGTCGTGTTGTCCTGATCGAAGTTACCGTAGTAGTGGCTCCAGGTGTAAGACGCGTTCATGAAGAAGTTGTCCCGACTCCACTCAAGCTCGGTGCTAAGCTCGTAGTACTTCGTATAAGCGGTATCAAGCTCTGCGATCACGAACGATGAGCCACCGATTTCATCACGAATTTCCTGGAGATTCTCGATATATGGCTCACGCGGAATGCCCGGAGGAGGATCAAGATTCACACGGTCAGTATTTGATGTGTCTTCCCAGAAGTGACCACCTTCGCGGTAGCGAGCATGCGCCCGAAGCAGGAGATCACCGGAAACGTCCATCGTCCAGCCCAGCAGAATTTCGTCAATGCTTCGCGGCGTCAAACCGTCATCGAATATCTTACCGGAGGATGAGCCAACTTCGTCCAGTTCGATCATTGTTCCGTCAGCCCTGAAGAAAGCATCGATGCTGCGACGCAGGTTTCGATCCCAGGATGCGGCACGCGCCAGTGATGAGGCTGAAGGATTGTACTTGGCGTAGTTCAGGTAGACAGAGCTGGTATCGCTGTAATTCCAGGTCGCGCCAATACGGGGCTGAATCATCTCATCCCAGTCGACCTTGTACATCTCGTACTTGGTTCCAGGTGAAGGCGTCAGGCCTGTCACAGGATTGGATGCATCCGGAGCGAGGCCAGAGCCATACAGCGTATCGCTGCTGAACAGCAAGCCAATGTTGAACACCCAGGCGCCAACGTCGATTGTGTCGTTGATCTCGAAGCTCTGCATCTCAATGCTGGAGACAATTGGCGGCACTGCAGCACCGTTGCCTTCCTGCAAGCTCTGTTGCTGGAAACGCGCTTCAAAAAAGACGTCTTCACCAAGGTTGGGCGAAGTTACTCGTCCGCCAGGCGTCGAAATCGAGCCCCAGCCATTTGACAGTCGCAACAACTCTTCTTCGTCGTTCTGAAACTGGTAGCCAAAGTGCAGATCGTGCGTAGTGTTGCCTGCATAAATCAAACGGTCATAACTGATCTCAAAACTCTCACGAGAAAAGTTGGCGTCGTCCAGTTGCCTTGCGCCGCCGACGTTGCCGCCGCCGGTTTGTACACCATTGTCGCTGTAGCCATAGGTATCGATGTACGGTTGAATGAACGCGTTGTAAGCATCCTCTCCGTCGATAGTCGTAGGAACGAAATAGTTCCCCTGCGTATCAAGCGCCGCAATATTCAGCGACTGGCCAGCTGCGATCTGGAAGTCGAACAATGTGTCCGGGCGCGACGATGTGTCGTTCTTGAAGTTTGTGTATTTGAAGTTCGTAGAACTTACGTCATTGATGATCCATGCACCCTCGAGAATCGCAATATCGAGTGTCGCCAGATCGCCCTCGGACGTTGAAGCCGCGCCAAAAGTGCCAACGCTTCGATTGTTGATTTCAGTCTCAGAGGATCGGTAGCTGCCATTGAACGTCAGGCTATCCGTCGCTGCCCAGGTCAACTTCGCAAATCCTTCATCACGAGATTCATCGAAGTCGGGGACGTCACCGTAAGCGTTCGCAGCGTTGTCGCGCGTTGAGGTCGGAGAGTAGTAGGACGCGTAGAAAAACAGATGATTGGGCACGATAGGTCCGCCGAGACTTGCCGTCACCCATTCTTTGTCTTCATCAAACTCAACCGGGTTGTCGCCCGTATCACGATCACCGGTCATGCTTGCCGATTGCACCTGGTAGCTGACTTCACCGTGAAACTCGTCTGTTCCGGACTTGCTCACTGTGTTCATGTACAAACCACCTGAGCGGTTAAAGCCGATGGCTTTGGCGCCGCCGCGGACAATCGAGACTTCAGCGATGTCATGCGACGATGGATCTGCTGCCAATGTGCCAAACAGCGGCGTCGAAACATCGACGCCGTCAAACAGGTATGTGTTGTCCTGGCCGTTGCCGCCGGCACTCGGGCCGCGCACCAGGTCTTCGCTGTATTGCACACCGGGAATCAGTTTTATCAGGTCCCGGTATTCCTGCCCTACCGGCAATCCGTCAATGGTCGCTGCAGATATTGAGTCTTTCAGCGCGCCCTGGCCGGTATCTGACGCCATCTGCGTACCCGTAACGACAATTTCCTCAACCTCAGCCTGGGTGGCACCGAAAACGATGTCGACCTGCGCTTCCTGTCCCAATTGAACCGTCGTTTTGCGTGTCAGCGAAGATCCGTCGGCGAAAATGAAGCGCACATCGTATTCACCGGGTGTCAGCAATGGCATACGGAAATGGCCATTCTGCGCTGACGTGCTCGTGCGCGCCTTCGGCAACACGTTACTGGATGCCTCAACGGTAACGCCCGCAAGGGCCGCGCCATTGCCATCGGTGACCATGCCGGCCAGAGCACCGGTCTGTTGCGCAAGTGCTGGCCCTGCAAAGAACGCCAGGCCGAGTACCAATATCTTCCAACTTCCGAGTAAATTGAAGCTGGACACTAAATTTTTCAGCGACTTTCGTGGCTGCGTCATGACGTTCCCCTTGAATCTGAACCGATTGTGCATGTGTGTAGCTAAAAGCCAACGCTTAAAATATCATCGGGACGCGAAAAGTAAAGAATTTTTTATTCCTGCTAATCTTTGCTACGGTATATACCGGCAAAGCAGCAGCGGAAAAGGGCTTGGCGCTATTGTCGGAATAACATATTCGTTCGCCGAACGGCCCATTTTGACAGGCGAAAGCGATAATTGAGTACCGCGAGAATGACTATCATTGAAATCAGTAGATTTTCTGCAACACTACGCGCCGCAGCGCTGTTCGGCACTTTTTTGCTGTCAGGATGCGCAACAGACGGCCGCGTGCAGTCCACCTCAGAAAACTTCAACAGTCGTGTCGGTATTGTCGTCATTCACCACACCACTGCAGATTTTGCCGATTCCTTGCAAATTTTGACCAAAACATCCGGCAATCCGGTCAGCTCGCACTACCTCATTCCGGAACCCAACGACCCCAGCTATACCGGCAAGAAGCTGGAGGTGTACGAGCTCGTCCCCGAGACCGAGCGGGCCTGGCACGCGGGCAGCAGTTTCTGGGGAGGCCGAATTGCGCTAAACGACCAATCCATCGGCATTGAGCTGGTCAATCAAACTTACTGCAAGTCCAGCCCGTCTGATTTGGCGGCTGAAATCGAGGCACCTGCGAGAATTTGCTTCTACCCCGACTTCGCCGAGGCACAGCTGGTGTTATTGATCGACCTGCTCGAAGACATTCTCGAGCGCCATCCGAATGTGCGCCCAACCAACTTCGTCGGTCATGCTGATATAGCGCCAGGGCGAAAAATCGACCCGGGCCCGCGCTTTCCGTGGGAGCGGCTCTACCAACTCGGCTTTGGCGCCTGGTTCGACGATGACACGGTGCTGCGCTACTGGGATCAGTTCAGAAATGAACCGCTGCCATTGCAGAACGTCCAGCAAGCCCTGAGTGCTTATGGCTACGGTATTGAAGTCACAGGTGAGCTCGACAAGCACACGCGAAATGTACTGCGCGCTTTCCAGATGCACTTTCGCCCTTCGCAAGTGAGCAGCGAACCGACTGCTGAAACTACGGCAATCCTGTTTGCACTCATCGAAAAATACTACCCCGAACAACTCGAGGATTTACTGCGGGTTGATGCGGCCGAAGAAGACATGACGCAGCCGCAGGTAGCGCCCGCCGGGTTGCCAACAGACGCCGCCTGAAAGCTGAGTTACGAAGAGATGACACAAAGTATTTATGGCCTTCGGAAGATTTGCCAGACACGACAACGAATTGAAGGCGGCCGCGGATTTGTTACAGCGCGCATGGCGTACACCACTGCGATTTGCATGGTGTTGTTGCAGGGCTGCTCTGGCCAGAACTCGGAAGCGCCGACAACGACACAGTTGCATACCGACGTTATCGGCATAGAGGAGAGATTCTTGACACCGACATTTTGGATAAACAAGACCAATGACGACACACCGATTCTCTCGGTGCAGAAAATCAGTGCGTTAAACTCGACCGCATTTGCGTCCGCCGACACAATGGTGGACCTGCGACATTTCCCGACAGATCTAAGCTCCGACCAGACAGTGGCGATGTTGCGCACCGTCAGCCGCGTGCCAACCACGCCGCGCTATTTTGCGGATGGTTCAGAAGTTGGCGAGACTGACTTCGCACGCTACGAGGACAGCTTGAATCTGCACGCGATCGCAGCAGCGAATTCCGTTCGCTTTGGTCTCGTTGTAAAACGCGCCCACATGCGCACCTATCCCACCGATGATGCGGTTTACAAGACTGAGATCCCGACCAACATCGATCGCTTTCAGGAAAATGGCTTGTTTCCTGCCGATGCTGTGGCAATCCTGCACCAGAGCAAAGATGGCGAATGGCTGCTGGTACAAAGCTACAACTACCTGGCGTGGGTGCGCAGAGAGGCGATTGCTGTCGGTAATCGAGATGAAATCCTTGAGTACAGAGACCGACAGAGCTTCATTGTCGTGACCGGCGACAAGGTCTTTACAACTTTTAATCCTGAGCTGGCAGCCGTTTCCGAGTTGCAGTTCGACATGGGCACACGCTTACCGCTCGCCGATCGCAAAGCCGTAGGCAACAACCTGCGTGGACAGAATCCGTACACGAGTTACGTTGTGGACTTGCCCATCCGTGATGAGGCCGGCCAACTTCGTTTCGAACCGGCCCTGATAGCCCGCAATCAGGACGTTGCGCCGGGCTATCTGCCGTACACGCGACAGAACATCATTCGACAGTCATTCAAGTTTCTTGGCGAGCGCTATGGCTGGGGGCATTCCTTCAACGCCCGGGACTGCACTGGTTTCGTCTCGGAAATATACAAGACATTCGGCATTTACCTGCCGCGCAACTCCGGCGATCAAGGCCGGAGTTCTATTGGCGACAACGTTCGATTTGCAGACACCTCGCTCGAGAACTCGAAATCAGAGGCACTGCAACTCATGGACGTTGGCGACCTGATTTACATCCCCGGTCACGTCATGCTGTACCTTGGCGAGGTCGATGGACACCCCTACGTCATTCACGATGTGGACAGTTTGAGCTACAACACGCCGGACGGTGAATTTTACAGCGGCGTGCTCAGCGGTGTTTCGGTAACACCATTACTACCACTGCGCTCGACCCAGGATCGAAGTTACGTTGATTCGATTGCGAGCATTAAGAAAGTTAATTAGCGGACCAATATCATGAAAATCACTTCCATCGAGTTCGGCAAGCTTCGCGTTCCACTGAAGACGCCTTTCAAGACCGCTCTCAGAACTGTTTCTGAGATAGAAGATGTCGTTATTATTCTGGAAACCGACACCGGCCATCGTGGTTACGGCAGTGCGCCGGCAACAGCGGTCATCACTGGTGAAACTCACGGTTCCATCATCGCGGCTATTCGAACCTTTATTCTACCCAGCATTATGGGTGAGGATGTGCGCAATCTGAATCACGTGAACGATTTGATTCAGGGCTCGATTTTCATGAACTTCAGCGCCAAAGCCGCTGTCGAAATTGCGATCTACGATTTGTTCGCACAGTCATTCGAATCGCCTCTCTACAGTGTGCTTGGCGGTGGCGAACCGGTCATTTCAACCGACCTGACCATCAGTGTGGATTACATCGACAAAATGGTCGCCGACTCTCTGCAGGCCGTTGAGCAGGGGTTTGATGCGTTAAAAATCAAAGTTGGTAAAGATCTGGCATTGGACATTGAACGCGTTAAGGCCATTTACGCTGCCGTTAGCGGCAAGGCGCTGATCCGACTCGACGCAAACCAGGGTTGGACACCGAAGCAAACCGTTTCGGCATTGCGCGAACTCGAGGACAGCGGGGTTGAATTGGAGTTGATTGAACAACCCGTTCGCAGTGACGACATCGATGGTATGAAGTATGTAACGGAGCGCGTCACCACACCGGTAATGGCGGATGAAAGTACCTTTGGACCGAAGGAAGTTATCGATATCATCCAAAGACGCGCGGCCGACATCATTAATATAAAGCTGATGAAAACCGGCGGCATTTCCAACGCGATCAAGATCGCAGATATAGCAGCAATCTACGGTGTTGAATGCATGATCGGCTGTATGGCTGAAACCAGCATCAGTGTTTCCGCGGCGGCGCACCTCGCAGTTGCCAAATCGAATGCGATAACTCGCATCGACCTCGACAGTCCATCATTGGCTGCGATCAACCCGGTGATAGGTGGCGTTAAGTTCGAAAACTCCGAGATCACTATCAGCGATGCACCCGGTCTCGGGATAGAAGGCATCAGCGACCTTTCGATGTTGCAGTTTGATAAAGTCGCTGCGAACTAGCGACCTCGACGAACCGCTTAGCTCGATGAAAACCGGCGCGGCACACGCGGCGTTACGTTGGTCAGCAGTTCATAGCCTATGGTGCCAGCTGCGCTCGCAACGGCGTCGACAGACAAGCCTCCTCCCCACAAGACGACTTTATCGCCTATAGCTACCTGTTGCAGCGACGATACATCAATCGAAATCATGTCCATTGATACGGCACCAATCAAGGGCGCAACACAACCGTTGACCAGAGTGGGCGTGCCATTTGGCGCGTGTCGCGGATACCCGTCGGCGTAACCGATTGCGACCGTCGCGACCACCGATCGTTGCGTCGCCTTCCATTTGCCACCGTAGCCGACCGACTCGCCCGGCTCGATCTGGCGCAGTGCAATAATTTCAGATTGCAGTGTCATTGCTGGTCGCAGTTCTTTGACAATATCTACATCGACCGAAAATGGAGAGTTGCCGTATAGCATGTAGCCGGGACGATTCCAGTCGCGGTGACTTTCGGGGCTTGCCAATATGCCGCCCGAATTGCTGATGCTGTGTAGAACATCAAGACCGGCAACACAGTCATCGAAGACCTGTATCTGCTGTTCGACAGCAGCGCTGCCGGGCACATCAGCTGTCGCCAAATGCGTGCAGACGACAATATTTTCAGCGCAATTGCCGCTTGCGAGTAAACGCTCGACAGCATCGCCAACCCTGTCTGGCGACAAACCCAGTCGGTGCATGCCGGTATCAACTTTAAGCCAGACGGACACGGCTGACGGCAGCGCGGCGGCGAGGAGATCATGTAGCTGCTCTTCGTTATGCACGACTATCGCCAGATTCTGCGTCGCCGCGTACTCGAGTGCGTCACTGTCGTAGACGCCCTCCATGACCAACAGTGGCTCTTCTATTCCAGCTTCTCGGAGTTCATGCGCTTCGTCGATTATCGCTACAGCGAAGGCCGGCGCGTCACCCTGCAGTGCGCGCGCAACCGCTATCGCACCATGCCCATAGGCGTTTGCCTTGATAACCGCTATGGAGCGGGAGTTCGGTGCCAGGCGGCTTGCAAGAGCGTAGTTCGCTCGAATGGCGTCGAGGTCGATAAACGCTGCACACTTACGCCGCACGGGCTAATCCTCTTCAACACGCAGAAGTTGCATATCCGTAAAGTCGAAATCACTACTATCGTCAATGGCACGCATCGCCATGCGATCAATCGAATTCGGCGTTGCTCCACTAAAGCTGACATAGGCGTCGCCTTCGATCGAACGATCTGTCCAACGAGCAATAAATGTATTGCCCAAATAGGGCTCAAGCACGCCCACCAGTCGTGGTGACTTGGCGGCAGCGATCAACAACTGCTCACCCTGCAACGTAATCGTGAAGTCGCCAAACCAACGATCCCGGTAGGTACCCGCATAAGTCCCGAGTGGCGCCAAAACACTTCCGGGATCACAGCTCTCACATAGTTCGGGTGCTTCGAACTCTGCTTCGGAGTCGGCCTCGCGATCCTTCCGATTCTGTTCCTCGATGTAGTCGATCCAGTCGACGCCAGTGATACCGAGATAGGGCCGCACGATGCTGTACATCATTGCCTGCCTGGCCGAGCCCGACGAGCCGTTGGTCAATACCACCACGCCGAGCTGCAATTCCGGAATCATGACAGCGTAGGAATTCCACCCCGACAATGTGCCAGTATGGGAAACCTCGTGATAGCCATGCACATCCCCGAGCCGCCATCCCAAACCATAGGCTCGCAGGTGTGTCCGGTCTCGCTCGATGCTTTGCTCCGACACGCCAAGCAGGATTCTGGGCTTCCACATTGCTTCACTTTGCTGGCGACTGAAAAGTACCTCACCCGACTTTGTCGTGCCGTGATTCAATTGCACCTGAATCCAGGCCAGCATGTCTTTGAGACCGCAGCGAATACCTCCGGCGGGCGCTGAAGCATTCGGCTCCGCAACGATGCGGCTGCGCTCGATCACCTGCAACTCGCCCTCGATCACGCCATGCGGTGCCGCCAGGTTTTTCATATCCCGCTTCGACATCTTGCCGGCAATGCAGTGCTCGGCATCCAGGGCATCAAAAATACGCTCATCGACAAACTCTTCCCAGGATTTCCCGGTAACAGCCGGAACCAGCTCGCCAGCAATAATGTACAGGAGATTGTCGTAGGCGTACTTGCTGCGAAAACTGCTGTTCGGCTTGAAGTAACGCAGATTGTGCAAAATATCTGTACGCGAAAAATCGTTGGGCTCTGGCCACAACATCATGTCGCCAGCGTAGGGTGCCAGGCCGCTGCGATGCGTCAGCAGATCGATAACCGTAAACTCGCGCGTAACCCAGGGGTCGTACATTCGAAAGTTCGGGATATGGTCGATGACCTTGTCATCCCAGTTCAACTTGCCTTCGTCGACAAGCAAGGCGAGCGACGCCGTCGTAAACGCCTTGGTATTCGAAGCGATCTTAAACATCGTCTCGTCGTCGATGCGCTCGGACTTGCCAAGCTCCCTGACACCGTAGCCGCTGGAGAAGATCACCTCCCCGTCCTTGATAACGCCAACGGCCATACCCGGAACAGAGTACAAAGCCATGACACGTTCCGCGACGTCGTCGATCGAATGTGGTTCGAGTTGCGCTTGCGCTGTCTCAGCAGCAACAACAGTCGTCGCCAGCAGGCAGAAAACCAGCAAGGAGTTTCGGGTCGGTCTCATCACAGTGTCCCTTTTAATCCGCAGCTCTAGAGCAGAACAAGCCCGGCGACAATGTACATGACAAAGGCGATAGCGCCGCCAAACAATGCATACGGCAGCTGCGTCTTGACGTGCTCAAGAAGATCGCATCCCGACGCAATTGCCGATATCGCGGTCGTATCGGATATCGGGGAACAGTGATCGCCAAATACGCCACCACCGAGTATAGCGCCCAATAGTAGTGACGGCGGCAGTTCCATCGATACCGCCAAAGGCATGCCCAGTGGAATGAGGATGGCGAACGTGCCCCATGACGTCCCCGTCGAGAATGATATTAAGGCGCCGGCAAGAAACAGCGTCGCCGGTATCAGGAACAGCGGCAGGTTTTCGCCAACCAGGCCGGCAATGTATACACCGGTACCGAGATCACGCAGACTCGATCCCAGCGCAAGTGCCAGCAGCACAATGGCGACCAGCGGCAGCAACTCACCCATGCCGTCAAAGCCTATCCTGACGAGCTTCAGGTGATCGAACAGACCGCTGAAAATCAGCTGAAAATACGCCACGAGAATCGCCAGCACGGTTGCATACAGGACAGATTTGGAACCACTGCCGGCGGCGAGATCGCCGTTGCCCGTCCAGTACATGAAACCGAGCATACCGAAAATCATGACGGCCAGAGGTACCACCATGTAGCGCGCCTTCGAGGCCGCGACCTCCGTAATCTCTGCTGTAACTTCGCTCGTTTCCGGCACACTGCGAGCGAGCGGCCCATAGTACTTGCCGCTGTACGCGGTATAGAAGACGATTATCAGAGTTACGATGGCGTAAAAATTAAGATGTACTGTGCCCCACAAGATCGTTGCAGCAGACGCGTTCAAATCATAATCGCTAAGCAGTGCCAGAACGAAAGCACCCCAGCCGTTCAGCAAGATAAGAATACAGATCGGTGCGGACGTACTGTCAATGATGTAAGCAAGCTTGGCCCTGCTCAGACCAAACTTGTCGAACAATCCACGTGACAGTATTCCAGCCGTCAGTACGCTCAGATTAGATTCAACGAAAACGATGGTACCCACCGCGCTGGTTAGCAAAGTTGTGCGCCTGGCAGTTCGTGCAATGCCTTTGTTGACCAGCTTCGCAACCATCGCGCCAACTCCGCCCGATTCGCGCACGAACCCGAGTAGCGCCCCAATCAGCAAACTGAATATCAGCAGACGGGCGTTGCCGGCATCGCCGAACACGCCCACGGTTCGTTCGATAGTGTTCAACATCGCCGGAAGTGGTGCGGTCCAGGTTAATGTAATCTGCAACAGCTCGGCCGTAAAAATTGCCAGAACCAGTGAGACAATGACTTCCTTGCGCCACAACACTGCCGCTATTGCGACCAACGGTGGGAGAACAGTTGTCCAGTCGGCGGTCATAACTTTAGTTACTCATTTATTGGGCGAAGCGGTTAGTCGTTATTGTTGTCTGGCGTTCTCGCGGCCCGCAAACTCTCTTTGCGTTGACGCAGCAAACTAATCTTTCGTTCAACGCCAGTCAACTAATGTAGAATTCGCTCGCTGCTGATTGAGATGGAGGCTCGAGTGCCGGATTTCACATACAAGGGTGGAGAATACTGCGTCGAGAATGTGCCGGTGCGGCGCATCGAACAGTCCTGTGCGACGCCTTTTTACTGCTATTCGCAGGCGGCGATCGAAACCGCATACGATGCCTATGCGTCGGCTTTTAGTGAACTCGAAACTCTGGTTTGCTACGCCGTTAAAGCGAATTCAAATCAGGCGGTTATTGGCTTACTGGCATCACGCGGTGCAGGCGCTGATGTAGTTTCAGAAGGTGAGCTGCGACGCGCGCTACTGGCAGGCATACCATCGTCGAAAATCGTGTACTCCGGAGTGGCAAAGACGCTGCCCGAAATCGAGTTTGCGCTACACAACGATATCCTGTGCTTCAACGTGGAATCGATACCTGAGCTGCATCAGATAAGCGCTGCTGCCGACCGCCTTGGCAAGACCGCACGTATCGCATTCAGGATCAATCCGGATATTGATGCCGGTACGCATGAGAAAATATCTACCGGCAAGTCGGAAAACAAGTTTGGTATTCCGTGGCAATCTGCTCGCGAAGCCTACTCGGCGGCAGCCGCACTGCCGGGAATTGCCGTTTCTGGAATCGACATTCACATTGGCTCACAGATTATGAGCCTTGACCCCTACGCGCAGGCCTTCGAGCGCATCGCAGCGCTCGTGCAGCAACTTCAGGAAGATGGGCACTCGATCTCTACTGTGGACCTTGGCGGCGGGCTCGGCATTAATTACGACGCAAGTAATGATCGTGCACCTGCCATCGAGCAATATGCAGCACTGGCCGCTAACAAGCTCGGCCATCTTAACTGCCGTTTTATTCTCGAGCCAGGACGGTCCATCGTCGGCAATGCAGGCGTACTCGTTGGCAGCGTGATTTACGTCAAAGAAGGTGCGGGCGTGACGTTCCTGATCATCGATGCTGCCATGAACGACTTCCTGCGACCCAGCATGTACGACGCCTTTCACCATATTTCCGCTGAAACACAAAGCAGCGATGACGAGGTCGTGTATGACGTGGTTGGCCCGGTCTGCGAAACCGGCGATACCTTTGCCCGCGAGCGTCGACTGAGCAGACAACACGCAGGTGACCTCGTCATTATTGAGGGGGCCGGCGCCTACGGCAGCGTCATGGCATCGGGGTACAACACGCGCCCACTGGTGCCGGAAGTTATGGTCAGTAATGATGAGTTTAGAGTAGTCCGCGCCAGACCCGACTACGACAGCATTATTGGAATGGACCAGCCCTGACGCCTGCGAGGCTTTACTGCTGGCCGCTTACGCTCTTTCGTTCATCCAGCATGGTCGGTTTCTTGCCGCGACTCGCTCGCTGGCGCAGTGTGCAGTAGATAAGATCAATCAGGTGTTGCTGCGACGCCGCGACGATAAGATTGGTGATATGCGGGCTGTCGCCATTGGAAAATGAATACAGACGAATATCCGAAATCGCGCCGAGCGGATTGGCCCACTGGTTCGTTATCGATACTACGACTGCACCGGCTTTCCTGGCCAACTTCGCTGCATCCACAATATGGGATGCCTGCCCCGATCTGGAAATAACGACCAGACAGTCATTCTGTCGCAACGCGTCAATGCCGAGTAGCTGCACCTCTCGATCACTCTCTGCAACCACAGACTTACCAAGCTCGATAAGCTTGTACGACATATCCTTTGCCACCAGCCCGGCGCTACCAGTACCGACTATCTGCACCCTCGAAGCAACCTCGATAGCACGCACGGCAGCCAGCACCGTATCGTTATTGTTTATTTGAGAAACATTGTTCAACGCCTCGCGCTTTCTCGTACACAACCAGTCGTTGATGGGTTGTTCTTCGTCGAACACGTCAGCGTTATTGTGCGTTGCAGATTCGCTGGTCTCCTGAATTACCACCGACTCATGTACTGCGAGTTTCAAATCAGTGAAACCCCTGTAACCCAGTTTTTGGCTGAACTTCACGACACTGGACTGGCTAACGCCAACGGCTCTGGCGATCTGCTGCGACGAGTAATCGCGAATCAAGGGCGCGTTCTCGAGCACGAAATCGGCGAGCTTCTTCTCATTTGCCGACATAACGTCGCGAGCAGAATGAATAACAGAGAGGCAGGACATGGCGGTCATAATAGTCCAATTTGTTCCTGTTGCAACGAATCCATTCGTCATAAGGACTTATGTTGACTCCGCAGCATGGCTGCTCAGGAAAAATTTTGCAGGCACAGACTGCAGGCCGCTACACAAGATGAAATCAAGCTGTTACCGTTTGCAGCTCCCGAATCGGCCAGGCGTCAAACTCACTCATGAACCGTAGAACAGCTATACAGTCCGCCATCGCCGCTTCACTCGTCGGCGCAATCTCAGTATCTCAGGCCGCCGCGGCAACAGCATCGCCTGAAATCATTAAGCCGGCTCGCCTGAAGAAAGGCGATACTCTCGGCATGATCGCGCCAGCCAGTAACGCGACAGAAGACGAAGACATCCGAGCGGCAACCGACATCATCAAGTCGCTTGGCTTCAATGTGAAACACGGTAAACACCTGTTTGCCCGCACCGCCTACCTGGCCGGAACGGATCAGCAACGTGCTGACGATGTGAACAGCATGTTCGCGGATAGCGACGTTGACGCCATCATTTGTCTGCGCGGCGGCTACGGAACTCCCCGCATCCTGCCCTTTCTCGACTATGAGCTGATTTCGCGAAATCCGAAGGTGTTGCTCGGCTACAGCGATATCACCGCGATCATCACCGCCATTCACGCCAAGACGGGTCTGGTCGGATATCACGGCCCTATTGCTATAGAGAATTTTTCTGATTACACGCTGGCAGAATTCAAGAAAGTCTTGATGGAGCCAACGCCGCGGACCTTTATTGCTGCGGCGCCGCCATTCGAAGCTGGCGAGGGCAAGATTGATACGGAGAATCGAATCACGCGCATTGTCGGCGGTACCGCACGGGGCCCTCTTGTCGGCGGCAACCTCTCGTTGATTGCCAGTCTGATGGGAACCGACTACGAACCGGAGTTTGCGAACCGCATCCTGTTTCTCGAAGACGTTGGGGAGGCACCCTACCGTGTTGACCGCATGTTGACGCAGCTATTGCTCGCCAACAAGTTGCAGCAGGTTGCTGGAATAGCCTTCGGAAAGTTCACAGACAGTGAGTCCAGCGGCAATACGTTCAGCCTCGAAGAGGTTTTTCGCGATCGCTGCGCCAACCTCGGTGTTCCGGTCATTCGTGGGCTGATGTTTGGCCATGTTGACGACCAGACGGTGGTGCCTGTCGGTATCGAGGCAGAGCTGAACGTTGATGCCGGAACGCTGCAGCTGTTGGAGGCAGCCGTTGCATGACGATGAGCATTTCTCGTTTGGCAGTAGTTCTTCTTGCGACATCCGGGTTGCTCGGCGCATGTCAGCCGAACGACGAATGGCATGGCTCTCTCGAAGACTTCCTGCGCTCCCAGCCGAAACGTTTTTCGAACATCCTGGATAACGCCGAGACCTACCGCGTACAAATTATCTACACGCAGATTGATCGCGATGCCGACAATCAACCGAGTTTCCAGTCCTACAGTTATCGCCTCAATCCGGACGAGTATTTCTATCCCGCCAGCACGGTAAAACTGCCAACATCTTTGCTAGCCCTCGAGAAATTGAATGGGCTGAATATTGCCGGCCTTAGCCGAGATACGACGATGCTGACCGACGTTGCGACCGACATGCAAACACCGGTGATCACAGACCCGAGCGCAGCCAACGGCCTGCCATCCATCGGTCATTACATTCGCAAGGTACTGCTGGTCAGCGACAATGATGCCTACAATCGGCTCTACGAGTTCATTGGTCAGCAGCAGCTGAATGAATCGTTGCGGAAGAAAGGTCTACAGAACACCCGCATATTTCATCGACTTGAGATCGCACGCAATGCCGAGGAAAACCGTGCAACGAACCCAGTCGCATTTGTCAGCAACGACAGCGTCATTTATGAACAGGCGGCGCAGGTCAGCGAGACCGAATACGAGGGAACCGATCCGATACTCCTCGGCCGCGCGGAAATGGTGGATGGACAACGGCTTTCGCGACCCAAGGACTTTAGTGCCAACAATGTGTTCTCGCTGCAGGATCAGCATGACGTAATGCAGGCGTTGATGTTTCCGTCGTCTGTAACAGAGGAACGTCGTTTCGACCTTACGGATGACGACTATCAGTTTGTTTACGAAAACATGTCGGCGTACCCGAGCGAGAGCGGCATCGAACAATACTCGGATCCTGCTGAATATCCTGAAGGCTACGTAAAGTTCTTCATCTACGGCGGATCAGCACCATCCATTCCCGACCACATTCGCATTTTCAACAAACCAGGCGATGCTTACGGCTTCTTGACCGACAGCGCATACATTGTCGATTTCGAGAATGGCGTTGAATTCATCCTGGCAGCAACGATCTACACGAATGCGAATGAGACTTTCAATGACGACAACTACGAGTATGACGAAACTGCGCTCCCCTTCCTGCGCGATCTGGGACAGGCAATACACGAACTGGAGTTCAACCGTGACCGCGAATTCACGCCCGACCTGAACAGGTTTCGGTAACAGCCTGCTGCGTTATTAATCTTCGCCCCGGTCTTCGTTGGCAAGCCGGTAGATCAATAGCGCCGCACGTTTGATCGAAACAGGGATCGAGGTCAGGTCCAGGCTTTCATTCGGTGTGTGACCGCCCTTGCCCAGAGCACCCAGCCCCGCCAACGAGTCCGAGTACGGCGCGACGAATGACACGTCGGCAGCACCACGACGTGATGGATCAAGGGTGGGCATTGGCCCGCGACCCATATCTTCATTGACCTGCGACATTACTGCCTGCAATTGTCTGTTGCCTTCGGTTGGCGCCATTGCGGGATAGCGATCTTCAAACTGAATGCTCGCGTCCGTCAACGGCAAGTGGTCTGCAACTATCGCGCGCATGGCGTCGCGGGTTCGCTCCAACTGCTCCTGCGATATCGCACGAATGTCGCCATGCAGAATGACGCGATTAGGCACGACATTGCTCTTGCCAAACGCCGTGCCGCGATTTTTCTGCTCGTCATACGTGACGTCGGTACCACCGACCATCGAACCGATGTTGAAGGTCAGATATTCTTCGCCACGCACTTCCTCATCAAACCTGTGCAGAATTCGAGCGGCCTCGAAGATCGCACCATGCCCCACATCGTCATCAAAAATTCGTGATGAATGCGCTTGCTTCCCGGTGACCTCAAGCGACCAGTTTGACGAACTGCGTCTTGCTATCGTCGCCCAGTCCTGGCCGTCTGCTGAAATAGCGCCTTCAAAACCCAGCGATATGTCCGCCCACTTACCCGCTTCAATCAAATCGTACTTTGAAATCGACAATGGAGAACCTGCGTTCTCTTCATCGCCGGTGTAAGCAACGACCACGGACAAGTCATCCAGCGCGCCGATCTCTTCGAGAGCTTTGAGCGCGTAAACAATGATCACATTGCCCGACTTCATATCATCAACGCCCGGACCCCGCGCCACATCTCCTTCACGCACGTAGGACTGGAAGCCATCATCCGCTTCGAAAACAGTGTCGAGATGACCAATCATCAGAAACTTTGGACCCTTGCCGTTGAGTTTGCGACCAAACATATGCCCGGCCCTGCCCATTTCTTCAGGCATCTCGATCCATTCGGTTTGCAGGCCAAGCGCAGCAAGCTCTCGTCCCATGACCACGCCGACATCTCGAACGCCCTGGTGATTCATCGTGCCGCTGCTGATGCTCACGGTTTCTTCGAGCAAGTCGATGGCCACTGCTGCATTCGCATCAATCCAGTCGACCATACGTTGTTCGTCTGCGTTCAGGCCGCCAGCTAATACAGTTGTGGCTGCATGCAGCACGAGTAACGCGGTAGTAGTACTCAGGTATCGAACTCTCATTGATTATCCAACTGTGGTGAGTTGCGTTCAGGCGATGAGCTAGACTTTGATGAATATTTTTCTGGAATACAAGAGCCACGCGATGGCCAGCATTAGCAGTACATACATAATCGCATGTGCTAACGATGCCACATACGGTGACCCAAACGCAGGCTCAAAGAGCGTCTGCCATAGCCACGTTTTGAGGCTAACAGTATCCCCGTTCAGGGTTGTCACGTGTAGGTAATTCTCCAGCCTGCCGATGACCCCGGAAAGGGCAAAGACGATCAGAGGGTTGGTACCGTAGACGATAAATGGTTCCGTGCCGCGGCGGTGGCCTTTGATGTCTACCCACCAGTACACGACACCGAGTGACAGCAAAGCCAGGCCACTTGTGTACAACACATAAGAGCTGGTCCAGAGACTCTTGTTGATTGGGAACACCGTATTCCAGATCAGACCGGCGGCAACCAGCGTCGCGCCAGCTACCATCATCCCCGCCGCCTTTTCGTACTCGCCCCTGGCACCGCGTAGCCACACTCCGGTCAGAATGCCACTGATGCAGGTGGCGATCGCCGGCATGGTACCGAGTAGGCCCTCGGGGTCCCACACTCTCGACTGAGCCCACAAGTGGCCGCCCAAAAGCGCGTTATCAAGCCAGGCTCCAATATTCGTTGCCGGCTCAAAATTGGGTGGGAAGCCGCCCGGCACAGGTACCAATGTCATTAGAGCCCAATAGGCGAGCAAGCAGCCGATGCCAACTAAAAAAATCTGGCGAGGGCTAAGCCACATAAACAGAATAGCCGCCGCGCCATACACCAGAGCGATACGCTGCAAGACACCCGGTATACGAATAGTGCTTAGTTCCCCGTCATACACCAGAGCGACGCCCTGCAAGATACCCGGGATGCGAATAGGACTCAGGTCAAAGAAAGGAAAGCCCGACAGAAAAAGACCGACAGCGAAAATGATTGCTGAGCGCAGCAATATTTTGCGTATCAGCGCGCCCCGATCAGCGCCGCGCTCTTTCGCGCCACCGATGGCGTAAGTAATGGCAACACCTACGATGAATAGAAAAAATGGAAAGATCCAGTCTGTGGGTGTCGCACCATGCCAGTCAGCGTGACTCAGTGGCGCGTAAACGCTGCTCCATGAACCCGGGTTATTGACCAGTATCATAGCCGCGATGGTTAGACCGCGGAAGATATCCAGGGAGAGCAGGCGGTTATTGGTATCCATAAATAGCGATTAGAACAGACGTGACCGGTACGACCCAGACCATGGACAACTATTGCCCAACCTGGAAATCAGCATTGAACGGTTGCAGGCCAACCACTGCTCGGTTGACGTTAATATTTTTCAACATCGCGGCTTCTATTTCGGCAAACCTTGGATCATCGGCGAGTGCTGCAAGTGCCGGCACGGCCTCATCAAGCGGCCCAAACTGCACCCACCCACCGTCGACTGCCAGTTTCAGTTGCTCAAAGGCAGCCTCGCTATCATCGGCCAACGTCAAATGAACGGCTTTACCCGCCGCGTGAAGAAAATTATCAATCCCTTGCTCACCCAGGCTTGAAATGCGCCTGTCCGCGAGCGACATCGCCTCATAAAATCGATCCTGATTGCCCATGCGTTGATAGGCCAACGCCAATTCCGACATGATCGAAAAACCAAATGTGTCGCCCGAGTTTTCTTCGGCAAAAGCGGCAATGCTCGGCCAGCGCTCTTCGACATAGTCGACGATCTCCTTGCCTCGGTTTTCCCTGTTGAGAAGAACGAACAAGGTTTCAGGAAACCCGGTTGACGCGTGTTCATAGGCAAGTGCAATCGCTTCGTCTGTGCGCCCAAGTTCATACAGTGCATCCGGTCGCCAAAATGGCGACCCTTCCAAAGTCGCACGTTCAAACTGGCCCGTTCTAAGCAGACCGATGCTCAGAAACATCTCGCCAACGCCGCCCATCTCACCGCGGTCACGATACGCCTCCATTTTTTGCAGCGCCTCGCCGTAGCGGCCTGAATACATGTAGTTGATCGATTGCGCGGCCAACAGATCCGGATTCTCCGGGTCGAAAGCCGCCATACGCTCCAGCAGGGCGGTCGCCTTGTCCTGACGACCGAAATTATTAAACATCATCATTGCATTGGAGAACGCAGGCCGATAAAGCGGGTCTCGTTCCGTCATCGATTCGACGATTTCCAGCGCGCCCAACATATCTCCGGCATCAGTCAGGGCGATTTGCAGCCAGTTGCTGGCATCAATCAGATTGGGATTAATGGACAATGCCTTGACCAGCACATCGATGGCGGTATCTGTCTCGGCACTATCCCGGGTGTAGTACAGACCAAGCGCCGCATAGCCTTCGGCCAATTCAGAGTCAAGGCGTAGTGATTGATCGGCAAAGCGCTTGCCACGACGGTTGGATTCGTCATCCGGAATTGACCCGTATTGCGACTTGGCCAACAACATCGTGGCAATGCCGCGCTGCGCAAATGCGGGAGCGTATTCCGAATCCTTTTGAATCGCCCGATCCAGCTCTTCGACAGCTAATTCGATTTCGGTCCCTATTCTTGTGTAGATACGTTGTTTGGCCCTCAGGTATAACGCATAAACATCGGGGTCGGTCCGATTTGCGCTGACCACCGATACGTCTTCGGGCAACAGCTTGCTACGCAGCTGCTTCAGAATCTCATTGGCGATCTCGTCCTGAATTGCAAAAACGTCGGTAAGCTCGCGATCGTAGGTTTCGGACCAGAGATGAAATCCGTTGTCGACGCGAATCAGCTGCGCCGTGATTCGTACCTGCGCGCCTGCCTTGCGCACCGAACCCTCAAGTATATGGGTAACGCCGAGCGCGTCACCGATCTTGCGTAAGTCATCATTCCGGCCTTTGAACGCAAACGATGATGTGCGCCCGGCAACTTTTAGCTCAGTCACCGACGCGAGCGAATTCAGTATCTCTTCGGTAATGCCGTCGGAGAAAAACTCCTGCTCACTGTCGGAACTCATGTTGACGAACGGCAACACTGCGATGGATTTTATTTCATCGTCCGCGATGGTCAGATCTTCCGCGGCGACAACCTCGGTAAGCTCCGGCTGTCTGGTTTCCCGCTCCACAAGCAGCAAGGTCACTGCGACAACCAGCGTTGCGATAATAATGAAATTCAACTTGCGCCCGGTCTGGTTCACAACGGACTGGGAGCGATCGACCTCCGACTCTTTCTTGATGCCATCCGGCGTGAGCTCGAATGCCCAGGAAAAGAGCAGCGCCGGCACCAGACCAATTGCCAGGATGACGAAAATCAACTTTGGCGACCATTCCGGCAACTCGAGGATGGGAACGACGACATCGACGATCTGCAGCAGCACCCACGAGGCGATCGCATAGGCGATTCCCACACGAATAACATTGCGTCGACTAAGTTCGGTAAAGATCCTCACTGTGCTTCCCCGGCACTGCCATTGTCTGCAGAGCAAACCACGCAGTGCATGCTTATTATTATTTGACTACCGCTCAATTGCTCGGCTTGCGGTCTGTACATGGCGCCATCCCTGAGCGAGGCAGGCCTGATGATAGCAATAATGACCAGCGTAAGAAGCGGCAGCGCCAAAATAGGTTAAAATTAGTGGCATGGACGACCCAGACGTAAAACTATTGCTCCTGCTCGTATTGGGCGCCGCGCTGGCCGGCTCACTGTGGTATTTCCGCGATCACATTCTTCCGGCGAATGAGCAAACGATCACTATTCAGCCGGACCCAATTGCGACGGAACCGCCGGCACAAACCAGTCCGATCCATCCCATTGCAGCGGTCAAATCAGAAGAGTCTTTCGAAGGCGACCTGGTTGAGTTGCCGCCACTGGATGACAGCGACAGCTATTTCCTGCTGGCATTAATTGATAGCTTCGGACCCGATGTCGGCGACGTGCTGGTCAACGATGCATTGATTGACAAGTTCGTGGCAACGGTCGACAACCTGACGCGGGATCATGTTGCGGAGAAGCTCAGGCCGGTCGGAAGACTGCAGGGAGCGTTTGAAGCGGGGGCTGGGAGTGATGCATCGCAGCTGACTATCAGCGTTGAGAACCATGCTCGCTACGTATCGTTGGTCAATCTCGTCGTCGCAGCCGACCTCGAAACCGTAGCGGCGACGTATAGACGATTCTACCCGCTGTTTCAGGAATCCTATGTACGGCTTGGCTACCCGAATGGTTACTTCAATGATCGCGTCGTAGACGTCATCGACCAGCTGCTGGAAACGCCCGAGCCAGTGGAACCGGTTCGCCTGGTTCGCCCACACGTGCTGTACGAATTTGCTGACACTGATCTGGAGGCGTCATCAAGCGGTCAGAAGTTGTTGCTCCGCATGGGCAACGAGAATGCCGCAAGAATCAAGCAGGTCCTACGCCGCCTGCGTGCGCTGATTACCGAACCGGCATCCTGAGCGTCTTGTCACGATTGCGAGCAGCCCCAGGATCAAGATCAGTGGCAAGCCAGCTGCACCACCGCCACTTTCGTCAGGCCTGGCCGGATTCCGGACCGTAACCGAACCGGTAATGGTGTTGTTGGACGAGTCAGCATCCGCTTCCTGCGACGCAATCTCGACGCTGTAGTTCTGGTTGCCCGCGGACAATCCCGTTATTCCAAGCGTTAGCGTTGAGCTGGAGAGGTTGGCAAAATCCGTAGCCTGACAATCGACCTGCTGAGCGGCAACTGTGCAGCTGCCAATACTCCAGGCAGCGGTATCGACCCCAACCCGACCACCGAAAGTCACACTTAGCGTCACTCCGGTAGCATCCATTACTGAGAGATTTTGTAGCGAGGCTACAATCGTTGCATTCTGTTCGAGGATGACAATAGTCGACGGCAGGCTCTCTACGGCAAGATCCACCCCAGGGTCCACTGTGAGCTGCAAAACATCGACGTTGTTGTCCAACCGCTCGTCAACGTCGGCCACTATCGTTGCGGTCAGCACGCCGGCGCCGACAGTCGTCGGCGTCGTAGCAATCGTAATTATATTGTCACTGAGCCCGGGAACGTCACCCAAGGTGCAACTCACTGTCCCGGCGCCGGTCATGCAACTACCAATCGATGTCGTCACAATGTCGATGGACAGGTTTGCCGGCACATCAATGTCCACAGAGACATTTGTGGCTATGACCGAACCGTTGTTCGCAATATCATAAGTAAGCACCGTCTCTGCGCCAAGCAGTATCGTGGCTGGTGGATTATCCAATGCTATGGACACGTCAATGGTCGGCAGCGCTGTGACACAGGATGCTCTGGCCACATTCGCCTGCATGATCGTCTTCGAACATGCGGAAAACTCATTACTTCCGTTGAGCCTCGGCGCCATGATGAAGTCCTGCGGCTCAGACTCACACGCTCCGTCAACACCGTCATGTGGGGCGCCAAAGTTGTGTCCGATTTCATGTGCTGCGACCAGACTATCGAATCCAGGGGTGTCACTGCCTTCACTAAGACCGGCGCCAACATCTCTGCGACAAAGCACGCCGCTATTGTTGTTGCCGTTGTAGGCTATGCCGACCGTGGTCCCCTCAAGATTTCGGCCAGTCCACAGGTGCGTAAGGCCCAGGTTATTTTGCGCTGTTGAGCCTTCTCTGTAGGTTGCAACATCGTCGAGAAGCAAACTCGAATCTAATGTGTCACTGAATGGATCAAGATCGGGATCAATAAACGTCTCGATAAACGGAACGTTAATCTGCACACCAATTTCCTGGCTGTAGATGCCATCCACCCGATTCATTCTGTCGGTAATCGCCACGACAGCATCAGCGTCACCTCTTATATGCGTAAACTCAAAGTCGCCGACGGCACCGATGTCGATTTGGGAAACCGCCCCCGGAGCCAGTGCCGCAGACTTGCTAAGCTCGCCGACGATCTTGCTGTAGGCCTCTGCGCCGTTGCCGGATAGAGACTGGGTGCCGCAGGTCATCGACCCTGGCTCAACATATGTATCCGCAAGACGGTAGATGATCGGAGCTGTCGTTGCGTCGATGCTGTCACCCGGCACTTCAATCGCATACATTTCTCTGCCGTCCCAGATAAATCCTCGCGGCATGCCCTCAAACATGACAATACGTACCCACGAAGCAGCGTTGTCCGCCAGACCGCCGCGATAGATTTCAATACCCGCGGGAAGTGAATTTCTTGCAGCGGCAGATAGAAAATTGGTATTCGGCTCCAGCCTTAGATCGAAGGACTGACCGAGGGCATCGAAACTAAGTACGAGCGGAGCTGAAATCGTCAGCTTCTGCTGCGATGCGGAAGTTTGCGTCTGCAGGTTCATGCGCTGTAGCGGCTCATAGTGAGACACGCTGATATTTGTTGATTGGCCGGCGAACACCGGCAAACCGAAGCTAATGAGTAGGCTAACTAATAGTAGTTTGTAGGCTTTCATCTGGAGTCCCGCGGTACTCTCATGGTAAGGGCCCAGCTAATCAAACACCGGAGACCCAGACAAGGAACAGACCGCCGGATATTACGGTAGTTCCGCACCGGAGTGTGACGCACGTCTCACTACTCCAAAATAGGCCTCGGCTCGCTGCTGCTTGCCGCTTGTCTGCGCCGTCGCAGGTAGGTAGACGCGACGATCATGGCGGCCATCGCAAACAGGCAATAGAAGCCAATGAACAACATCTGCGCCGGAAGGTCGATACCTCGGTCAATCAGCGTTCCGGTCAGTCCCGGGCCTGCGGCGGTCGAGAAAACGGCGGCTGACACAGTGACAGAGCGAATCGAGCCCAGGTTTGCGAGACCATAAACTTCAGGCCACAGAGAACCGAAGAGTGTTGATGAAATGCCGTAGCTGATCCCGAGCAACACCATGACTATATAAAGCGTGTATGCCGGGCCGCTAAAGGCCAGTGCGAAACAGGCGCTGGCTAACGGCAGCAGGAAGTAGGGCAAGACGGTACTCGCCCCAAAGCGGTCTATGGCCGCACCCGATAGCAATGCACATCCAACTGTCGTCAATGACAATACGATCAATGACACAGCGAACAGCTGCGGTGGCCAGCCGTTCAGAGTGGTCAAATAGTTCTGGTGATAGAAAATGGTCGTTCCGATGAACGCGGGTGCCAGCACGCCGATGAGCAGCACCCAGAAAATTGGATCCCGCAAGACCTCTCGGCGCGTCCAGCTACGCACTGCAGCAAGTTTGCTCTCTTTGTGTTCGCGTAGTGCCGCATGTTCTCGTGGCTTCGAGTATGCCCAGTATGAAAACGGCAGACCGACAAGCAATAAAGCAACAGCACCGGCGACCCAGCCAGTGCGATAGCCATAGCTGATCGCCAACAACGAAAACACCAGCGGCAGTGTCGCTTCGCCACCCTGATGGCCCAGCACGACCAGCGACATAGCCCGGCCCCTCGCGGCAACGAACCAGCGACCGGTCGCTGTTAGCGCTATATGCGTCATCATGCCCTGCCCGAACAGGCGCAACAGAAAAATGGCGCAGACCAGGACAGCAACTGACGACGCGTAAGCGGCCAACAAAGCGGCCAGTGCAAGTACCGGCATGGTCAGGGCAATCGTGTAGTTCGCGGGTACCACGTCCACCAGTCTGCCAATGAACGGGAGGCACAACGCGCTCGCAAGCGTTGCGAACATGTACAAACGTCCAAATTCGCCATGACTAAGGTCGAACGCTGCCTGCCATTCCGCGATCGAGGCAGAAATGAAATAGGTCTGTCCGATACTGGAACAAAATGTGAGCACAAAGCCACCCGCTATCCAGCGGGCATTGCGCCTGAGGAATTCGATCATGGAGGGTTGCTACGAGCTGCGGGTGAACGAATGCCCATTGTATTTGAAAAAAGCCGGGTGCGGGAAAGTCCGTGCGCTTGCCGTTACGGATTCGAGTGTGCTCTCATGCGACCTCATATCTACCACCACATGTACCCATCGAGGAGTTGTTATGAGATTTTCGATTCTGGCTTTGCTGTTGATCAGCAACCTGGTTCTGGCTGCGGACAATATCCTGGGCTACGACGAGTCGAGCAGTGCGGCGCAGCGGAAAACCGAGGCAATACTCGATAAGAACATTGACGCAGAGCTAATGGACCAGTGGTTGCGTCAGTTATCAGCCAGACCGCATCACGTCGGCTCAGCGGCCGGAAAGGAGAACGCTGAGATGATCGCGAAGCTCCTGACGTCCTGGGGCTACGATGTCGAGATTGCTGAGTACTCGATCCTCATCCCTACTCCCAAAACGCGTGAGATCGAGCTGCTTGAGCCCGTTCAGTTCACTGCCTCGCTAAGAGAGGACTCATTGGCCGAGGATCCCAGCACCTCTGTTCGCGACAACTTGCTGCCGCCTTACAACGCTTTCTCCGTTGACGGTGAAGTCGAAGCAGAGCTCGTATTCGTCAATTACGGCGTTCCTGCCGACTATGAGCTGTTGGAACGATACGGCATTGACGTAGCGGGCAAGATCGCGATCGCCAAGTACGGCGGTTCATGGCGCGGTATCAAACCCAAGCTGGCCGGCGAGAAAGGGGCCATTGGCACAATCATCTATTCCGATCCCGCGGATGATGGCTACGGCGCTGGCGATGTCTACCCGAAGGGCCCATTCAAGAATGACAGCGGCGTACAGAGAGGATCGGTCATGGATATGCCGACCTACCCGGGCGATGTACTGACCCCCGGGCGCGGCGCTACCAAGAACGCCAAGCGACTCAAGCGCGAGGATGCGCCAACGATTACGACCATTCCCGTACTGCCAATTTCGTATCGCGATGCCCTGCCATTGCTGTCCGCAATGGGTGGCGAGGTCGTTCCGAGCGAGTGGCAAGGTGGCTTGCCGATTACTTATCACCTCGGACCTGGCCCCGCCCGAGTGCGCCTGAAGGCGGAATTCAACTGGAACATGGTCACAGCGTATAACGTGATCGCGCGCCTGGAGGGCAGCGAGTATCCCGACGAATGGGTCATTCGCGGCAACCATCACGATGGCTGGAACCACGGCGCCTCGGATCCACTGTCGGGCCAGGTGTCGATGCTTGCCGAAGCAAGAGCGGTAGCGGCCCTGGCTAAAGCAGGCCAGCAACCGTTGCGCACAATCATGTATGCCGCCTGGGATGCGGAAGAGCCCGGCCTTATCGGCTCGACGGAATGGGCAGAGCATCACGCCGACGATCTCAAGAAACACGCAGTCGCTTATCTGAATACTGACTCATCAAGTCGTGGCTTTATTGGCATCGGTGGCAGTCATGTACTGGAGCGCTTCTTCAACCAGATCACCGAAGAGGTTCTGGACCCTCGCTCAACGCTGACACTTAAAGAACGGCGGCGCGCCCATCTCAAGGTCAACTACCCCGAACGTACCGATAACGATCGAGCCGACTTTCGAATCTACCCAATGGGTTCGGGTTCAGATTACACACCGTTTCTTCAGCACCTCGGCATCGCATCAGCGAATTTCGGTTTCGGTGGCGAAGCGAGTGATGGCAGCTACCACACGCTCTACGACACCTACGAGCACTTTACGACCTGGAAGGACCCTGGTCTCGCCTATGGCGCAACACTCGCCAAAGTTACGGGTCGGGCGACGCTACGACTCGCCAACGCGCCAAGACTGCCGTTCGAGTTCAAGGGCTTCGCCGACAACGTCGCAACGTACGTGACTGAACTCGAAGAGCTTGCAGCAAAGATGCGCGCAGAGGCGGAACGAACCAATGAGCTGATCGCCGATGGCAGTTATGCCGCCGCGCTCAATCCCGACAAAGCACTCTCAGCGCCACGCGAGAAGCCGCTGGTACCACACTTCAATTTCGCGCCGTTGCGCAACGCACTTGATCGACTGCAACTTGCCGCAAGCGATTTCGACACGTCCACAACGAATCACGCAACAACATCCGCAGAGATTAATGAGCTGTTGTACACCAGTGAGAGATTGTTGACGCGTGAAGCGGGTCTGGAAGGAAGGCCCTGGTACAAGCACCATATTTATGCGCCCGGGTTTTACACAGGCTATGGCGTCAAGACGATCCCCGGCGTTCGTGAGGCGATCGAACAGGAGAAGTTCGATGCAGTGGAAGGTCAGATTGAGATCGCAGCAGATGTGCTCAATGGCATGGCCGCGAGAATTGAATCACTGAGCAAAATGATCAGCAGCGGTTCGGAGTAATTCAGGGTTCGTGTTACGCGATCATCGAGCTGATGCGAGTCTCCTCGCAAGCTCAATAGGAAACCGAACGACAGGATGTGTCATAGGGGGATTGGAGAATCCACATCCTGTCGCCGGCACCTTGTCCTTGATCAAAGCCTTGTCCTTGATCAGACCTGCGTTGCCGCTACAGACGTTCGGCCGCAGCGCTATCCTGGTCTGTTTCCGGCCGTTGGCGAGACTTGTGGTCACCGCCGCGTTTACCCCGGTGGTTGCGAAATTCAGCGAGTTGCGCGCGCTGCTCATCGTTCAACACTGCACTGATATCAGTATGAACTCGGTCTCGAAGCAAGATTCCTTCTGTGAGTAGCTGACCTTCTTCAATAGCAATCTGCCCAATCAACGCAGATCGACTCGCATCGTCCGCACTTTCAAGCGCCTGCTTGTTCTCTCGAACGACCTGCTTACGTTCACGCATTGCGTCCATTTCCGGTTTTGCGGCATCAAGAATGTTTTGCACGCTTTGCCGTTGCACATCGTCCAGCGCCAAATGTTGCGACATCTTCTCGACCATCCTGGCAGGATCGCCAAATCCGCCTTCACGCGAGCCTTGCATGCCTCGCTTGCCATGCTCCCAGCCCTCACTGGACTCCGCCAACGCAACGGCTCCCGCCACTGATACAGTCAACATAGCCACGATTACCAATACATGCAGTTTCATTTTTAAATCTCCTTTCGTGTTCAACAGATTCACCAACTCGGGTGATGTATGCACCATACAGACTTGTATCCGGCTTACTGTCAGCTAACTCATAAGTACTGCAAAGATTTGTCAGGGTGGGCGATATGGCGTTGAATGCCAGACAATGTTGCGCCACGATGCAGTCTGAATCCGGGCAGGCAGGCGACAGTACGTGGTAACCAACATCCTCATCATTGACGACGATCGCGAACTCAGCGAGATGCTGAGCGAATACCTGGCGCCCGATCATCTCAAGCTCAGCGCCTGCCATACGGGCGAAGATGGATTGCAGGCATTGCACAGCGGCGAATTCGACTTGCTGATACTCGACATCATGCTCCCTGGCATGAATGGACTCGATGTGTTGAAGGAGATTCGCAAGACCAGCGACATCCCGGTGATCATGCTTACCGCCAGAGGCGAGGATATTGACCGCATTCTTGGGCTCGAGTTTGGTGCGGACGACTACATCGCCAAGCCCTTCAATCCGCGCGAACTGGTAGCACGACTCAAAGCCATTCTGCGACGCTCAGGACGAGGCAGCGAGGTCCCGGACCGTCTGGTCGCGGGAGAACTGGAGCTTGATACACGCACGCGCAGCGTCACCGCAAATGGAAACTCGGTGCGGCTTACCGGAACAGAGTTCGAAATGCTGAGCTGCATGATCAAGTCGCAGGGCGGCGTTGTCAGCAGAGAAAGCCTGAGCGAGCAGGCTCTCGGGCGACGACTGCTGCCCTATGACCGGAGCATTGATACTCACATCAGCAACCTGCGCGGCAAACTTGAGCGGGCCGGGCTCACCGACCCGGCCATCGTCAGCCAGCGTGGTGTTGGCTATCGCCTGGTCCCCAGGGAATAGCTCTGATGCAAAGTCTGCTACTGCGTATTTTCCTTGCCTTTTGGTTGATTATCGCAATCATCATCGGCGTTGCTGTTGTCGGTGGCTACTCTTACGCTGAGAGAATGCGTGAAGCATTTGAGAGCTTCGAGGAAAGCGACATCATGCTGGAGGCGAGCTCTTCGCTGCAAAGTGGTGGTCGTGATGGCCTCGAGAGTTGGCTCAATACTTTGCCACGTGATATGCGAATTGACGTGTATGTCATAGACCGCAGCGGAAAGGACTTGCTCAATCGCAAACTTCCCTCTTCTATAGTCCAGGCACTGCGGAGATTTGGTGGTTCCCGCAACCGACGTCAGCGACCACTCCCGGATTCAAAGATCCTGCGCCCTGCTCGCCCCTTGACTCGAATGATCGGCCCCGATGGCCACACCTATACTTTTTTCGCTACGCCCAAACGTGGCCCTGGTGGACAGTGGTTGCTGCAGAAAACCTGGGTCCATTTTTTGCTGCTCGCGATTCTGGTCAGTGCTGTGGTGTCCTATTTGCTGGCTCGGGCGATATCCAGACCCGTCAGCCGGTTCAGAGAGGCGACTGTTGCGATTGCGGCTGGCAATTTTGATACGCGAGTAGCGGAATCGGTTGGCAAGCGCAGAGATGAGATCGGTCATCTCGCACGCGACTTCGACAGTATGGCTGATGAACTGCAGCGCGCCTGGAAGCAGCAAACGGAGCTGGCACGCAATGTGTCACATGAATTGCGCTCGCCTCTGGCTCGACTGCGCGTTGCGCTGGAACTGGCCCGCCGTGAGGCCGGCGACCTGCCGGAATTCTCGAAAATTGACCGCGAGACAGAACGCCTCGACAAGATGATCGGCCAGATTCTCAGTTACGCGAAGATCGAATCGCGACAGGGTGGGGAGACCACGACAATCCAGCTGGACGAGTTGCTGCACAGCATCGTTGAGGATGCACGCTACGAATGTCGATCCAGCGGTATTGATGGTGTAACGGTAGAGCTACAGATTGAAGGTCCAATTGAGATACGTGGCTTCTCGGCGGCACTCAGCAGCGCATTTGAGAATGTACTTCGCAATGCACTCAGGCATAGCCCGGCAAATCATCCTGTGACGGTCGTGCTGCGGAGGGAAAACGCGGCTGCCGTAATCGAGGTATGTGATCAGGGTTCCGGCGTTGACGAATCGGAGCTCGACAGCTTATTCGAACCGTTCTTCAGGTCGAATTCGGCGCTACGCGAACACGGCTCGGGCGGAACAGGGCTTGGACTCGCAATCGCTCGCCGTGCAGTACAGAAAAACCATGGAAACATTGCCGCCAGTAACATCGACGAAGGTGGTCTTAGAGTCGTCATTCGCCTGCCGCTGCAAGCAAGCGGAACGAACGCCTGAGCCTCAGACAACTGCGAAAATGAACGGAGCCAACGCCTCAATGTGACGCATTGGGGTCAAGCATGCCGGAATACGGCTACTCGCCGACCGCCTGAAACTCATAGACGGCAGCAACAATCGGCGTCAACTCCTCGCCGAAGCGGCCGAACCAGTCGTAATGAATGCGGCGAATGCGTGAGCTGCGATACAGACTGGCAAGCGCACGATCGACAACCAGACGCATTTGCGTGTCGCCACGTTTCAACATCAGCGCATACGGCTCAAATGAGAATACGTCTTTTGTAACGGTGAAAATTGCCGCATCCTCCGAGCGCAGGACTTGTCCCACGATCATCGCACGATCAGTCGCGTAGCCATCTACCTTGCCGGCCTCAAGCAGCTCCATGCCCTTCGAGTGCGCCTCAATAATTCTTAGCGTCATCTTAAATTCGTTGAAGTCAGCAAAGCGTCGCAGGGATTCATGCGTCGTCGTGCCCTTCACCACCGCGATGGTCTTCCCATCCAGATCACCGATTGTTGGAATGGGCGAGGCCTTCAGGGAAAGCACTGTCCCACCGGTGATAAACGTCATCAACGAGAAATCCACGCGCTCGCGACGCGACAGTGTGACCGTCGACGAGCCGCACTCAAGGTCAACCAAGCCGTCTTCGATAGCTCGCATGCGATCTTCAGGAAGAATCAGCGGCACGTAATTTATCTTCATTTCTTCAAGGCCGGTCGCCTTCTTGATCGCCTTCGCCACAGTCGCACAGAGCGCGATCGTATAACCGGCCAGTTCGCCTTCATCATCGACGAACGACATCGGAGGTGCATCCGGCACATATCCGATCGAAAGCTCACCGGTGTCGGCAATATGTTTAAGAGTACCGTTCAAATCCTGTGCTGCAGCAGTGGCGCACAGGAACGTTGAAATAAGCAGCATGATGGGCAAGCGTCGCATTCGCAGTTCCTCGTCATATCTTGCTCGACGAACACATCGAGCTTCTGATGCAAAATCGAAATCGGTCCGGGCAATCAGGAGATTATCCGTCTTGTCCGAAATCTTAGGACAACAGATTTCCGACTTCGTTGCAATTTCAATCGGTCTGACAATACTGGCTGTTTGTGGCCTTTTGTCCCGCTATTGCCGGCCAGATCACTCCCGCGGCCTTTAAAACCACTATAAAACCCACTATTGCCGTGATCAGCGCATTGTTTCGCTGGTCGTGTAAAGGCGCTACTATGAAGAACTAACAACAAAAAGAAATCACATGCTCAAATATAGTCTGCTCGGTATATTTCTGGTGGCCGTCTCAGTTGCGATTCACGCGTTTGGCACGACCGCCTGGTTGCGATACCTCGGACGCAGATTCGAGGCAACTTCGGTGTCTTCCCAGTCCAGACAGTCTTTGCGGTTCCTGTTGAGCACCATGCTCACCCTTACAACGCTGCATCTCGTTCAAATCTATATTTGGGCGTTCGCGTACATGCACTTGCTGCCCGACTCTGCTTTTGAGTCGACTGAAGAGGCCATCTACTTTTCTTTCGTGACTTTCACAACGCTTGGCTATGGCGACGTAACACTCAGTGATGTCTGGCGAGTTCTGAGTGGCTTCGAGGCACTAAGCGGTGTGTTGCTCATTGGATGGTCAACGGCCATGCTGTTTGCCGTTGTTTCCAGGATATGGAAAGGCATGCTTGGCGATAACGTAATTAAGAAACGATGATTGAGGTAACAACATGACAAGTGCAGATAGTTCATCAGTCGACAATACGTTCCTCGCAAATGCGATGGCAGCGTTCATTCAAATAGGCGCTGTAGTACTGCTCATTATGTGGTGCTTTACGATTGTATCTCCGTTCATTAATGTCGTCGTGTGGGCCGTGATAATCAGCGTTGCGATATATCCGGCGCACACGAACATGACCAAACGCCTGGGCGGCCGAGAAAAGCTTTCTGCAACATTGTTCACCCTTATTGGTCTTGCGATCATTGTCATCCCCACCTGGATGTTAGCCGAGTCGACGCTGGGGGCTCTCAAGTATGTTTCTGTCGAGCTTGCGGGTGGCGAAATCACTGTTCCGCAACCGGCAGACTCCGTTGCTGAGTGGCCGTTGATTGGCGAGAAGACGTACGAGATATGGAGCGGTGCCGCAACCAACCTCGAAGCAACGATGAATAAATTTGCGCCGCAAATTAAGTCCGCCAGCCGCAAGGCCGCAAGTCTCGCTGGCTCCACGATAGGCACTTCATTGCAGTTCGTACTGTCTATGATCATTGCCGGTGCGTTGCTAACCTCGGCAAGCAGCGGCTATCAGACGAGCCGAAATATTGCAGCAAGTATTGCAGGCGTAGAACGCGGACACGCCCTGGCAGACTTATCGATTGTGACTGTTCGCAGCGTCGTCAAAGGTGTTCTTGGCGTCGCCCTGATACAGTCAGCCCTTGCCGCTATTGGCCTGTTGGCGATGGACATACCGGGGGCCGGAATTTGGGCTGGTGTTGTACTGGTGCTCGCGATCGTACAGTTGCCACCGATTCTCATTCTCGGCCCGATCGCCGTCTGGGTCTTTTCGGTCGCCGATCCGGTGCCGGCGACGATATTTCTGGTCTATTCAATCATTGTGAGCTTCAGTGATGCGATCCTGAAGCCAATGCTGCTGGGCCGCGGCGTTGAAGTGCCCATGCTGGTGATTTTGCTGGGCGCCATCGGTGGCGCCATTACCCAGGGCATCATCGGATTGTTCATCGGCTCCGTAGTACTGGCGCTCGGGTACCAGATTTTCGAATCCTGGATGGCTCCGGATGAATCGCAAGCCGCACTTGAAGACGCCTGACAGCACACTGGCGTCAATCCGCTCCGCAACTGTTGCCGTATTGTTATCGGCAACGGTTGGCTGCGCGCCCGTTGGCCCGGACTTCGTGCGGCCAGAAGTTCAACTGAGCCCTGAATGGCTTGAGGCAGAGCAACAACAGTTTGATCAGGAAGCCGCCGAGCTACTCGACTGGTGGAAAATTCTCAATGACCCGGTACTCGACCGCCTGATCGATAAGGCGTACGAGCAAAACAATTCACTGCGCATTGCGGGTTTACGCGTACTCGAAGCCCAGGCGCGCCTCGGCATTGCAACTGGCTCAAAATACCCACAGACACAGGTTCTCGGCGGCAGCGCCACTGCCCTTGGCGCCAGCAGGAGCAACGCCAATACGACGGCCGGCGATCTCGAGTTCACGCAATACAATCTCGGTGCCACTGCCTCCTGGGAACTCGATTTCTGGGGCAAGTTTCGACGTGGCATTGAAGCCGCCGATGCCGGCTATCTCGCATCGATTGCGAACTACGACGACGTAATCGTATTGCTGACAGCACAAGTTGCCGATACTTATATCGTCATACGGGCAACTGAGGAGCAACTGCGCCTTGCGAACGAGAGCCTGACCCTTCAGCAGCGCAGTTATGACATTGCTGAGCTCCTGTATCGCAATGGCGAGAACTCTGAGCTGGATGCTCTGCAGGCGCGCACGCTACTATTGAGTACGGAAGCAGCGATTCCGGGATTGCGAACTGCGCTGCAGCAATCAAAAACGGCGATGAGCGTATTACTCGGCATGGCGCCGGCCAATATTGACTCGCTGCTGGGTGGCGAAGGAACGCTGCCAAAGGTCCCGGCGACGCTATCGATAGGCGTACCTGCCGACCTGCTGCGACAACGCCCGGACGTTCGGGCAGCAGAGCTGAACGCTCTGGCGCAAAATGCACAGGTAGGCGTTGCCGAAGCCAATTTGTATCCGAGCTTTAGCCTGGTTGGCTCTCTGGGTCTCGCCGCCGCGGGCAATACTGATACAACAAACACTGGCGACAGCGGTATCGGTGAACTATTCAGTGGCGACAGCCTGACCTATTCAGCCGGCGCTTCGTTCGTCTGGCCGTTCCTCAACTACGGCCGAATTCGAAACAATATTCGTGTCGAGGATGCCCGCTTGCAGCAGGCCCTGGTCGCCTATCGTGAAACGGTCATTCAGGCAGCAGGCGAAGCCGAAATCGCGATGACTGCATTCACTGGATCGCAGCATCAGGACAAGATTCTCAGCGAGGGTGTCGCGACCGCCTATCGATCCGCCGAACTGTCGTTGTTGCGTTACCAGGAAGGCTTTGCCGACTACTTACGCGTGCTCAATGCACAACAAAGCCTCTTCAATCAGCAGCAACGATACGCGACAAATCGCGGCGAGGTCATACGAAATCTAATTGCGATATATCGCAGCCTGGGTGGAGGCTGGAGCAGCGAACGACAGTTTGTTGATGACGCCACGCGTGAGGAGATGCAGCAAAGAACCAATTGGGGCGAACTGCTGGACGGTCCGTCAGAATGATTGCGAGAGACAAGTAATGAGTGACGAAAACGAAGCAAGCTCTACTGAAGCAACACCGGCCGCAGCTCCGCAAGAGACGGACCCGGTCCGAAAGTGGACGTTCATCCTGCTCGGTGCCTGCGCTGTGCTCATGATCTGGTATGTGATCGCGGATCGTGTCACGCCGTACACGACACAGGCTCGTGTGAACGCGCTGGTTGTGCCAATTGCTGCGGAAGTCAGCGGCACGGTCGCCGATGTCACCGTCAGCAGCAATCAGTTCGTAGCCACCGGAGACGTGTTATTCAATATTGATCGTGAGCGCTATGAACTCGCAGTGGCTACCGCGGAAGCGAACCTCCAATCCGCGCGCCAGGCAACCGGTGCATCGGAGGCAGGAGTTGATCAGGCTATCGCGCAATTGGCGGCCGCTCGTGCATCTTATGTACGTGCAGAACAGGACGCCATGCGGCTAAACCGAATCAAGAAGGAAGACCCCGGCGCCATATCGGATCGGCGCATAGAAAGTGCCGAAGCGACACTGGGAGTTGCGCAATCACAAGTTGCAGCGGCTGAGGCCGGTCTGGAAAGAGCGCGCCAGGACCTGGGTGAAACGGGTGAGGCAAACTCACGCATCTTGCAGGCTCAGGCAGCACTTGATCAGGCACAACTTGACCTTGCAAGGACGACGGTCACGGCACCCGACAATGGCGTCATCACTGATGTGCAAGTTGATCGCGGCAATTTCGCGCAGGCTGGCGCACCATTGATGACGTTCCTGGCGACGCAGGATATCTGGGTGCAGGCTGACTTCACTGAGAACGGTCTCGGCAACATTAAACGCGGCGACAAAGTCGAACTCGTGTTTGACGCCTTGCCCGGCCGAGTACTCAAGGGAACGATTCGCACCACCGGCTTCGGTGTCAATGTTGATTCCGCACCACTGGGTAGCCTGCCAACCATTGACAATGACCGCAGCTGGTTGCGCGACGCACAACGGTTTTCGGTGCTGGTTAACTTTGAACTACCGAACGCGGACGATCGACTGGGGATTCGGATAGGTGCACAGGCTTCAGTCATCGTTTACACGGACAACGGATTTCTGTTCAACACAGTCGGCAAGTTGAAGATGCGCATCGTTAGCATCCTTACCTATGCTTACTAGACTATTCAGTGTTTCATCGACGCCACTGAGTATTGCCCAGGTAAGAATCTTCCGGCTTGCTTTTGGCACCGCTGGATCACTCTGGTTTTCGCAGCTGCTTGGCGGCGATATGTCATTTGTCGGGGCAGTTTTCACCCTGTTTCTGCTCGCACTGCCAATACCGGCACCGAAACTCAAGGGTGGCGTCGCGTTTGTTCTGGTTTTTGCCGGCTCGCTTTACGCCGGCTTGCTGTTGTTGCCAGCGTTGCTGAATCAACCTCTGATCGGACTGATACTACTTGTCCTCGCGCTGTTCTGGAGTTTCTACTACACAACCACGGGTGGTTCCGCGGTGCTGGGGGCATTCATAACTGTCGGTATCGCACTATCTACAGCGGTGGGCTCGGTAAGCGTAGACGCCCTGCTAGGGCTCGTCAGCTCGATGAGTATCCTCGCTATTTTCGGTATCTTGTTCGTCTATATTGCGCACGCAGCCATACCGGACTCCATGGCTGCAAAGTCGAACGTGCAGGCACCCAAGAAGCCTGCCGAACCAGCTCCGCCTGATTTGTCGGTAGCGCGCTGGAGTGCTTTTCGCTCGTTGCTGATCGTTTTTCCGATAGCGCTGTGGTTTCTTTTCTCAGGAGCCAGCACAGCGTACGCGCCGGTCATGATCAAGGTCGCATCAATGGGGCAGCAGGCGGCGACCGACGCAACAAAATCGGCAGGCAAATCGTTGCTTCTATCGACCGTTATTGGCGGAGCCGCAGCGATTATCGGCTGGCAATTAATGCGCGTGGCTCCAACCCTGCCGGTATTCGTGGTTTTTGTTGCGATGACCGGACTCATTATGGGCAGCAAGATATTCATCGGGCCTGCCATGCATCCCCAGGGCGCAACCTGGTCGTATGCGTATTTGACGATGTTGGTTATTCTGGCGCCGGCCGTCATGGACAGCACCGGCGGCGATGCTGCGGGCATAAAATTCTGGCAGCGACTCGCTATGTTTGGGGGCACTGCAGTTTATGCAGTAGTTGCAGTTTATGTGGTTGACGCGTTTCGACCCCGGAAGGGTCAGAGCAACGCTAGAACTGAATCCTGAATAGGGTCGCCGGCTTTTCGTTCTCAAACGGCAGGTCAGTCAGCGAAGTATCCCTGCGCATGGCCTGCTCGGCCTCCGCGTTGTAACCCCACTTGATTCGCGACTCGGATTCGTTCTCGCTCATCGACTTGCGCCACTGGTACTCATCATCAAGAACTTCGAGGCGACCTAACTCCATCGAAGCTCTGGATCGGAACATCTCTTCATAGCGAGCGTCGACATCAATTTCATCGCCGGACCTGTAAGCATAGACCACGATTTCTTCAATTTCTTCAGACTCATTTTCACCGACCGCGACCTCGTCAGTCACCGCTGTCTCTTCATCACCGTCAGCGGCTGGTGTAACCGCTCCGTACATGAACAGCAGCGCAAGAACTGCGGACCTCGTGAGTATGCTGTCGTACGAGAATTTCATTACTTGCGCATATCCGTCATCCAACCCATGGTCTCGAACCAATAACCACGCGTCGTGTCCATCCAGCCATCACTTTGCTTTGCAGTGATCCAGGCATTGAGGAAGTTCATCAGGCTTTGCTCGCCGCGGCGGACTGCCATCGCCTCGCTGTGCGCAAGCAATGGCTTGTCCAACGGGATATCGATCTTGCCACTGTCTTTTCTGGCCAGGTATCGTGCTGCAGGCATGCCAGCGAGATAGACATGCGCTCTGCCCGCCAAAACCTCCGCCTCGGCGAGTGCCGGGGTTGCGTAGGCTTTGACGTTCGCCTTGTCGAAAAAGATATCAGCAATGCTGTAGGACATCGTTCCGGTAACTGCGGCAACGGTAATATCGCTGTCATTCAGATCCGCAAGTCTTTCAATGTGCTCTGTCATCGCGATATTGGTGGCAATACCCACTCCCGAGGTAGCTGTCGGGCGCGTAAACTCAATCCGCAATGCCCTGGCAGGCGTAATCGCCATGCCGGCGGCAATAATGTCGATCTCACCGTTTTGCAGTGCCGGGATCAGGTCATCCCATTCGTAGACCTTAAACTCAGCTTCGCCGCCCATGTCACGCGCGAGTCGATTGGCGACTTCTATTTCAAAACCGATGAGCTCACCGGATTCAGTCTTTATCGTCCACGGGGCAAATTCTGATACGCCAACTCGGATAGTGCCTCGCTCGATAATCTCATCGAGCGCGTCCGCGCTTGCCGTGCCGGATAAGAAGGCGGCTAGCAGCGGGACAATAAAACTGAATATTCTGGATCTGGCCATGTTCGGGTTCTCGGTAACTTAGGGTGTCGTAATTCGGGACTACCGATCCATTCTCGCGAAGCTCCGTGGGTTTGTCCAGATATTGCATCTGATTCTGCTGTAGCAATACGGCATAAGGGTGAGTTCTGATCACAGATCGACTATCGAATTCAATGGTGACATTGGACTACTAAATGCGGATACTGCGCCGCCCAACTTGCAGTGAATCAACTCCAATGTTCCGCAACGTACGTTTTTACAATCTGGACAGTGTCTGGCCCGACTCTGAAGCCGCGCTATCACAAACGCTTGCCAGTGCAGGCTTCAAACCGTGCGGCCCGCTAACTGAACGCAGTACCGGTTGGGTGCCTGTTGATTCAGACAGCAGCGACCTGCTCGCGCGCCGACTGAACGGCGCGGACCTGGTCAGGCTTCGCAGCCAGTCTCGGGTCCTGCCGCACGCCGCCATTAACGAAGAGCTGGAAGCGCGCATTGAGGACTATCGCAATCGCATGCAGGAAGCACCGAGTCCACGCGAGAAGCGCCGTTTGAAAGCCGAAACGCGGGACGAGTTGCTTCCCAGGGCAATGCTCAAGTCTGACAAGATCTGGGGATATGTTGACCTGAAAGACAAGATCATTGGCATCGATACGGCGACAGACTCTGTCGCAGAGCGATTCTTGCGGCGCTTGCGAGCACCATTCGGCGAACTGAACATCCGTCCCCTGCAGTTCAACAAGCCAGTAAATGACCTGTTGACGAGTATTTTTCTGGGCGGTGCTCCGAAGCAATTTGCGCTGGGGCGCGAATGCCGCATGCAGGATGCCGCCGATGCTGGTTCTATCGTGCGCTGGACACAATTCGATCTAAGCGATAAGACCATTCGCAATCACGTGGCGAGCGGCATGCGCCTGACCCACCTCGCGATCGAGTACGACAACGTCCTGAGCTGCGTGCTTGATGAAAAAGGTGGCATCAGCAAGCTGCGCTTTATCGGCATGGATGATGCAACGGATGATGAGAATGACCCACTCGCAAGAATGGATGCCGAATTTGTATTGATCACTGGCACCCTGCGAATGTTGCTAGCCGATTTGACGAAATTGCTCGGCGGTATTTCCTGAGGATAGCTCAGCATTTAACGTGTCACTGCTGGCAGGAACCCGGCACGGTGACCCGGCATCCCTGACCGCCTATTTTCGTTTCGGTACCGACAGGCGCTTGAAGAAGTCCGAAATAGTGGTCTGTGCCAAATCCGTGAATTCGCCGGCGTCGAAGAACGACCCGCGACAAGAGGTGCATTCCTCGAAGTGAATATGTGTTTGCTTCGGATCATTCGTACGCATCATGCCGCCACCACACCTCGGACAGGGATAGCGATTGGTCTTGTTCGTTTGCCTGCCTTTGCGTGCGCTACCGATATCTATTTCGCTCGCTGCATCCTTGCTGCGGAGTGCGTCGCTCTCGCCAACATCGAACCAGATTCCTTTGCAGTATTTGCAACGATCAATTTCGACACCGTCGTAGTCGACTTGCTCCATATCGGCACGGCATTTCGGGCAACGCATTGCTCCGGACCAGAAAGAGCCCGACAGGTTGCCGCCAATACTGAGCGGATGCGTACGTCGTACCCCCGATTCAGTTTCGTCGGAACCCTCTGATTCGCCATCACCTCGATGAAAAAACAACACGACTACCATCACTGCAACTATTGCGCTAACGAAAAGATAGGTCTCAACGTAATTTGAACCGTCGGCAACCATGCCGTAAATCTTGGAACCCGCAGAGCTTCCAAGGTTCGCAACCGACATGTAAATAGCGAACTGTGTTGCTGAAATAGTCTGCGAACATATCGCCATTGCCAACGCGATGACACAGACCATCACAACGGGCATCAGCATCACCCAGGCCGCCAACATCACACGTACATACATTGTGTCCTGCCACAGGTGTTGTGTCTGCGCGAGCAGGAATGCATGCAAACCCACCAGCGAGATCGTCAGGAACAACATTCGCTTCGCGCCGAATCGATCAATCAATGGCCCGAGAGCCAACGCCGAAAACGCGCCGACCAGGCCCATAACGGCGACCAACTGAGACCACTGCGGCGTTGTGTAACCGAACAGCTTCACCGCAGCGATCGGCATTAATGCATGTCCATAGCCGCTAACCAGACCGTCGAAAAACATGATCAACATCACGATCACGCTGGCACGCACCCAGATAACTTTTTGGATACCGCCGAAAACGGCCTTAAACGAGTTGCCGGGCTGGTGCGCCGAGGCCGCCTTGCCGTCTGTCCATGGCAGCCGACGCTCGCCCTCGCGTTCAAGCACGAATATAAATGCGAGCAGCACAATACCGGCAGCCGATGCAGCAGCAATTGCGGTGACTTTCATGCCGTACGTGACCAGCAGCACACCCGCCACAGCCGACGTCACCGCCCAACCCATCGCCTTTCCAAAGCTCATGAATGCGTTTAGGCGGCCCTGCTCCCTGGTTGGAGTGAGATCGATAGACATGCCATCAACTGCCACATCCTGGGTGGCCGCGAAAGTGTTGATGAGCACGCCCACCAACATCAGGAGACCGATCTGTTCGGCTGGATTCTCGACCAGCATGAGCGCCAGTAACGATAGCGACATGCCTAGTTGAGCCGCAATTACCCACGGTCGACGACGACCCATTGGCAAGAATTCATACCGGTCCATCAACGGACCTGTTACCAGTTTGAATGCCCACGGCAAAATGATGACAGCAAGATAGGAACCGATTGCTGACGCACTAACGCCCAGACTCGCAAGCCATGCCGGTATCGCGATACTGAGAATACCCTGAGGAATGCCCTGAGCGAAGTACATCATCGCGCCGGTCGCATAACGAATGCGGGCATGGCTTGAAAGGATGAACGTTGCTGCCATAATTTCTTTTCTTATTATTTGTTTTTATTGGGACAGAGTGAGTCTTTATCTGTCACTCATCATGAGCGTACGTTGTACGCTCGAATCTAGCACAATTCGCAGGCTTGCAAGAGTGGGTGCTGAACTCGTATTGATAATACGGTACGTTACGATTGCTGCTGGTCGATATTCGGCGGCTGCCAAACTAGAACGTGAAAGCCCAGCCGACCATCGGCCCGAGCTGTGACATATCGACACTGTATTTGACGCCGTCCGTCTCGGTGTCGCTGCCTATGTTCAGGTAGCGGTAACCAAACCAGAAGTTATTGAGGTCGCTAATTCGATACAGCGCCCGAAACTCCAGACTGAAATCGCGGTCGTTGTCACCGAACACACCAACATCGGCATTCAGCATAATGCCCCAGCGCTTCACAAACCAGTGGCTGTAGTTGACTCCCAGCAACCAGTCAAATTGACTGTCATCGGTCACGGTGATCTGTTCATTGACAAACTCGTTGTCGCCGATACTGGTCTGCAGATCCAGGTCCACCTTCGCGAAGACGTGTCTGACTCCGGTCACAAGTCTCACGTTCTCGTGCACCCCAAATGATGCCAGCAAATCGTTCACGCCAATTTGAACTTCTGTCTGCGCCTGAACATCGACCAGGCCGGTACGAGACATTTCGTTTTCGGCACGCATGTAGTTGGTTCGAAACGCAAATCCGTACGGCCCCTTATTGGCATACAACTCGCCCATAATGCCAAAACTCAACCTGTCGAGAATATCCTTAAACTCGATTGTGAAGTCGATCGGCTCATCACCACGAACTTTGCCGTTTATTTGCGGCGCCCAGAGCATCGGAAAAGCAATCGTGAAACGCCACTGATTGTCTTCTTCGGGCAGTGGATTGCCGGAGTCCGACAGGGCCGCAATCGGGGTCAATACAAGAACCAGAAACACAAGGGTGACTACGCGACTCATGTAGTGACTATAGCCTGACAAACTGCCAGGTTGCCATCGAAACCAGACTTACGTTTGCGCCTCGCGATTTCAGTGTGCCTATGAATATAGGACATCTTGTTCGGACTTTCGAATATGATACTGAGCTTCTGTTTGCAGAATTTAACCTGACTATCGAGAATTAACATGGGTCGCTGGCGTCCACCTGCTCCAAAATCATCACCGTATATTACTCCGGCCGGCTTCCTGACCCTGCAGGGTGAGTTGAAGGAGATCTGGATTCGACGACGGGATGTTGTAAAGGCACTGGCGGAAGCGGCGGCTGAGGGGGATCGTTCTGAGAACGCGGAGTATATTTATCGCAAGAAGGAACTGGGCGGTCTTGATCGGCGTATTGGTTATCTGCAGAAGCGTCTTCCGAGTCTGAAAGTTGTTCGAGAACATCCGGGTGACGACGCCATCTTTTTCGGTGCAATCGTAAGCGTCGAAGACGAAGGCGGTGAGGTTTTTCAATATCAGATCGTTGGTCCCGATGAGACGGATGCAAAGTCCTCCAAAATCAGCATTGACTCGCCGCTTGCGAGAGCCCTGCTTTCAAAGCGCGTGGCCGATGACGTTGTTGTCAACTCCGGCGAGTCGAGCAGAGAGCTCAGCATCATCACCATTAGCTACGACCGTGACTAACAGCCTTCGTCCGGTAGCGTGAATTCAAGCATTTTTTCGGGCACCGCTGGCTCCCCAAAACGACCCTCGACGGCGAAATAGTCGGCACAAATTACGTGACGCACTGCTCAGTGCCGAATGCGACTTGAGCCTAGAATTCACGGCATTAACGCTGCGGGCAACTCAATTGCCCCAACGCTACAATATTTTTTATTTTTAAGGGTGTGATTATGTTTGAGATAACTGCAAAACCTGCGGATTGGCGAAGCAAGGTATTGGCGACAACTGCGATATTTGCGTTGTTCGGCCTGGGTCAGCAAGCGTTCGCCGATTCCGGGTTTTATATCGGCGGCAGCGTTGGTGATGCAACTCTGGCGATCGCTGTGGCGGATGAAGAGATCGGGGACATTTTTGACTTTGACGAGAGCGATTTCGCCTGGAAGGCCTTCGGCGGTTACAAGTTCGATCTGCCGGTCATCAAACTGGGCATTGAGGGTGGTTACGTCGATCTGGGCAACCCTGAAGCGGTCCTGCTCGATTCGACTGCAGGCTTGGCGGTTACCGGTTGGGACGCGTTTGGCACAGCTGGATTTGGACTAGGCCCGGTTGAGTTGTTTGCCAAAGTCGGGGTTGTCTCCTGGGATGCCAAAGCCACGCTGGATGGCATCAGTGAGGGCGGCGACGACGGCACTGATCCCGCATACGGCATCGGCTTGAGCGTAGGTTTCAGTTCACTTGAAATTCGTGCCGAGTATGAGGTCTTTGACATATCTGACGTAGACGACCTGTACATGCTGTCCGCAGGTCTGGTCTGGCGCTTCTGAGGACTGGTTTAGAGTTTGCGGGGTAACGTTTGTTACCTCGCAAGCCTCGAACCGTCCGCAAACCGGCAGGAATGCGGCACCCCCGCCCTTGGACGTCGCGATACTTGTATTACATAATTCCGCTTTGGTGAAGTACGTCCTGTTTCAATCATGGCTAGAGACGGTAAAATTTCTGTCTGTAACCCGCAAAGACGAGAAATCGCTTGTTTGTTCAACGCCTTATAATTCTGCTATTGATTTTGGTCGCGGCGCCCGCCAACGCATGGTGGGACTGCGACTGGAAGCACCGCTTTACGGTACTTATCGAGAAACAAGATAATGGTCAGCTACGTGACTATCAAGTTCGCCTGAACCTGAATTCAAGCAACGTGCCGGCGGATCTGGACTGGCTCAGGCAAGGCGACGACTTGCGTGTAACTGACGTACCTAACGGAAACAACCCAAACGAGCCAGAGCTGACATTTTTCATAGAGCAGTGGGATGCTGCCGGACAGACGGCAGTAGTCTGGGTTCTTGTTCCCAGAATTAGAAACAGCGGAGAAACAATTGGCCTGTATTACGATGGCCCTGTCGGAGTTCCAAGCGCATCGACGCCGATGGTATTCACAACACCCGGCTTTCAGTTTCATACTCGCAACTCAACCGCAAACCCCTCAAATCGCGCAGCGGCGGAAACTGCTTTTGCCATCGCACCGGAGGGGGTTAATGGCTACGGTTGCGAAATAATAACGTCGTATACCGGTGTGACCAATTCAAGCGTGATCCCCGGCGGTGTCCAGGACAATTTCGGTCTTTTCGCCGAATCCTTCTTTGACGTCACTCCAGCGGAAGCCGGCGTGTGGGAATTTCGCTATGGTGCGGACTTCGGCAGCGGCGGTGGACTGTACGTCGATGATGTCGCTTTGGACGAAAAGTGGCTTGCCGATCTCTGGTGGGCGAATAACTGGAATAACACATCTCAAATCCTGCAGGGCACTATAAACCTTGTTGCCGGGACTCACAGCATCCGAATTCTCGGCTTCGAGGGATGCTGCGATGGCGGCTTGACCGTGGAGTTCAGGCGACCGGGCGGCACGTTTCAGGCTATGTCTCTTGGCAATATTTCGATGTCCAGCAGGGAGTGCTCGGCGAGGGCAGTGCCGGTCGTCACATTCGGACCCGGCGAGACTGGCTCTTGTGCGGACATTTCTGTGACCGTTACGAATCAAACCCTGTCGGACCCGGTCAACGGCACCTCCTTTCCAAAGGCTATTCCGAGAGCCGTGATAGCCAATACGATCGGCGTGGTTAATTCCGGCACGACAGCAGTTGATCCGGACACCCTGGAACTCAGACATACCATTGACCCGGGCTCCGCGTTACAGGTTATAGATTTTGATGGCGCAACTTCAGGGCCCGTGCAATTCGCCGACGGCACACCGGTCAGCGGCCTGACCTACACGTTCATAGCGCTAGGTGATTTTAGCGACGATGTGGATTTTTCTATTGATGGCTCCAATTGGCTCTATATACCGTTAGTCGGTCCGGATAACTCCGACCCTCTGGTCACTGACATACGAATCAGACCGCAAGGTACGCTGAACGGTAGCTCGGGTTCAGGTGACCCAGCCGCGAACTTCGTGTTCAAGACAGTGATGCAGTAACGCCCGGGCAATAGTTGCAAGGCGCGGACGCACTCCACTGTAAGGCGCATCAAGATCTAACGGAATCTGTGCTAGTCGGCATCCGTTCCGTAGGCTTCTTCATAGGCCGCACGCTCGATCGTAACCAATTCGCGATAGTTGCCGAGCATTTGCCAGGTACCGGTAAAGCCCCGCGGTAAGACCAGCGAATCTCCTGCAACGTACTCTTGCGACACCCCATCGCTGCCCGTCAGTATGAGTTTGCCACTCAGTATCAATATGAACTCATCATGTGGAAACGGTTCGTCGTACAAGATGGTGGCTGGGTCGTCCTCGTAGATTTCGGTAATCAACTCTTCGCCATAGAAAAGCACTTCTCCGCGAGGATTGTGCTTGCCATCGAGAACGTCCTCTGGAGCGATAAAGGCGGGCTCATGGGGTAGGTCTATTCCGGCCAGCTTCTCAGCATCCATGGTGATGGCCCGAACAGGGCCGGCCTCCTCTGCCATCCCGGGCGCTGCAAGCAGCAATGCAATACACAACACGAAACCAATCCCTGTACCTCGCAAACCCTTGCTTTGTAGACGCATACTCGGAACTCCTGTTTATTGGATGGCGGCACGGTTCGCCCGCGACATTATGCCCCAGAATAAGTCGAATCTTATGCCTTCCTTAGACCTCCGTATGTCGCAATCTCAACAATAGTGAACCGCAAATCAGCAACTCAGATATTCACGGCTCGGGTCTTTGACCGCTGTAATGGTCTCACCCAGTGCTGCTACGTGACGGTGTTAGGTTCGCGCCTATATTGCATCGCTTCCTTGCGCCACCGGCGGAGCTCGGTGACACAGGGTCGCCCCAATTGCAGCTGCCGTTACTATCGCGATTGCCAGCCAGCTCATGAGGGAGAGAATCTCCTGCAACAGGATAATGCCGATAACGGAGGCAATGGCCGGCTCAAGGCTCAACAGCACACCGAAGACTCGCGGTTCTATGCGTTTTAGTGAGAGATACTCCAGTCCAAACGGAGCCGTGATCAATAATGTGACGAGCAGAGTCATCATGATCAGCGTCGGCGTGCTCCAGAAATAGGATGCCCCTGCATAACCGATAGGTGCCAGCAGAACAGCGGCGATTACGCTGGCAACAGTGAAGCCGTCCAGCCCGCTCGTGGATCGCCCGGCACGAGCTGACGCAAGGATGTAGATTCCCCACGCAGCGGCAAAGCCAAGGCCATAACTCAGCGATGACCACGAGATATCAGCGTCGCCCGTTATCGGTGCAAGCATGAACACACCCGCGAAACCAAGCGCAGGCCAGACGAACTCCAGTGCCTGGCGGGCAGCTCCAAGACTGACGGCAAGCGGACCCAGAAAACCGATCGTAGCGACGAGAGCAAGCGGCAAGTGGACGATCGCCTGGTAGGCAGCGATATTGATAAGTGCATAAGCGACACCAAGCACCGCAATATCGATCCACTGCGATCGATTGAACTGCAGCACCTTCGGACGTATCACCAGCCACATGAGCGAGCCGCCGATCACTAACCGCAAGAACAGCAGTGCGTTGGCGTTGGCCGGAGTCATGATCATTTTCGCGGCGCCTGAGCTAAGTTGTATCAGGATGAGCGCGAAGATCAGAATCAAAGGTGCCGGAATGCGATGCCCGAAGTCGGCAACCGCCTGCTGCCATCGAGAATCAGTCATCAAGTAAACCTTGAGGTTCTTCTACAACTATCCGTCATGTTCACACGTACAGCGAGTAGGCATGAAAATCCTTGTTGGCGATTTCATAGCCCAGCATCTCATAGAGGTGTTGACCTATCGTATTGCTGTGAGCTGTCAACAGGTCGACCCTCGATGCACCGCTATCGCGAGCGAACTCAGAAGCACGGTTCATCAGCTTCTCACCGACTTTTCTCTGACGTGCCGCCGCGTCGACGTAGAGATCGTAGAGAATCTGAATCTTCACCGCCTCAACAGAACAGAACGATGGGTATAGCTGCACAAAACCCAATGCCACCGCATCATCGATCGCAACGAAAATAGCCGAGTCGCCGTTCACGATTCGCGCAGCAACAAAATCTGTTGCAAGCCCGATGTCCGGCACGCACTCGTAGAACTGCCGATACGAGTCAAACAGCCGACCTACTTCGGGAATGTGTTTCTCGGCGGCAAGCTCAATATTCATTCTGGCGCTCTCCTCAACGTTTGGTACTCATGCTGCGACGATATCAGCTTTCGCCAAGCCCGGAGCAGCAACCCGGCGAAATCCCGTCGGTCCAGACCATGATCACTGCATGAAGGCCCGCCGATTTTGGATTGGTGACCTTTCCCTGTAGATTGCACAGCATGCTCAGCAATATCGACTCCGGTATTATCTGGATGGCGAGCTCACAAAGGTCCAAAGATATGTGCATCAGGCAATTGACCCGGCGAAACTCATCTTGAGCAAAGCGCCGACATTTGATGGCGCACCAGCGCCAGGCACAATAAATTTCGGTATAGGCCAGCCGTCAGCAGATCTGTTGCCAGTCGACTTGATGCGGCAGGCCAGCGACGCCTTTTACGCAAGCGCACAGCCAATCGAATTGAACTATGGTGTCCTGCAGGGCGATGCGCGTTTCCTTACGTCACTCGCCGACTTTCTGACTGCCGGCTATGGCACTCCGGCGGTTCCTGAGAATCTGTTTCTCACTGGTGGCAACTCGCAAGCGATGGACATGGTCGCGACGGTGTTCGCCAAACCCGGCGATACAATCTTTGTCGAGGAACCGACCTATTTTCTGGCCTACCGTATTTTTCGGGACCATGGCCTCAAAATTGTTAGCATTCCGATCGACGAAAATGGACTTTGTGTCGATGCGTTGCAGAAGGCACTGGCGACTACGACTCCGGCTTTTCTCTACACCATACCCAGCTATCACAATCCCGGAGGCCAGTGCACGTCCGCGGCAAGACGACAAAAAATTGTCGAACTAGCCAAGACGCATGATTTTAAGATCGTTGCGGACGAGGTCTATCAACTTCTCTACTACTTCAATCCACCGCCGCCCGCGTACGGCACGATGGTCGAGAGTGATCACGTTGTATCGCTTGGCTCGTTCTCGAAAATACTCGCGCCAGGAATTCGCCTTGGCTGGATTCAAACCTCAGAGAAACTTAGAGAAGAGCTGTCTGGCAACGGCTTCGTTAACAGCGGAGGCAGTATTAATCACCTCGCCTCACATATCGTCAGAAATGCCATTGACCTCGGTCTACTTGACGCGCACCTCGCGAAATTGAAAAGCACCTACCGCAGCAGAGTCGAAGCTATGGATGAAGCCCTGCAGGAACACTTTGGCGGGCTTGCTACGTGGACCCGACCCAATGGCGGCTACTTCTTCTGGTTGCGCTTTGATGCTTTAATCGACACCGCCCTACTACGTGATCGGGCGCGTGAACTGCAGACCGGCTTTCAGGCAGGGAGTGTGTTTTCGAGCAAGGGGCAGTTAGGGAACTTCGCTCGCTTGAGCTTTGCTCATTACAACGAACAGGACATTCGAGAAGGCATTGCCAGAATGAGGCCGTTGTTCGATTAGCCGCGCAATCATTTGATTTACAAGTTTGAAGTCCAGTCCCGAATCATTGTGGAGAAATAGATGACTATGGAAACTGTTGCGAGCGTTCTTGGCTGGAGCATGGTGATTAATTTCAGCATCTTCCTGATCTGGGTTTTAGCGCTAAAAATGCTGCCTGAATGGACGTACAGAACTCAAACCTTTGTCACATCGATTAGCCGCGGAGACTTTGACAAGATCATGTATAAAATCATGGGCCAGTACAAAATTGCCTTGCTGGTGACGCACTTCGGTCCGTATGTCGCATTGCGTATTTTGCTGAGTGCATAGGCAATACCGGTTTCGCGCACTGGCCAGCATCAAAGCTCTTGCGCAACTGCAGACTAAGTGATTTGCAAGGTCGGTAGATCGACCTGAATTATCAGAAGCTGGCTAGTCAAGCGATGCTATAGTCTGCCGCCCTGCTCCAGTACCCGACCTGGCGAGAACAAAAATGATAAAGCTGGCCGCCCTTGCCGTTACGCTGTTTCCCGTGGTGACTGTCGCCGCAGCTCCTGTGACCTACAAACTTTCGTTCGAAAACGCGGCACATCATGAGGCGCGCATTACCGTTACATACTCGGATATCGGAGATGAGACGTTGCAGCTGCGCATGAGCCGGTCGTCGCCTGGCCGTTATGCCATTCATGAGTTCGCAAAGAATGTCTATAACGTCTCGGTTGTCGATGGCGCTGGAAGTCCGCTGGAATTCACGCGACCCAGCCCTTATCAATGGGACGTCGCCGGCCACGACGGAACGGTAGCAATGGCGTACACCTTATATGCCGACTTACTGGATGGCACTTACTCAGCGATTGATCTGACGCATGCCCACCTGAACATACCGGCGACGCTGATGTGGGCGAGAGGCTTCGACGACCGCCCGGCCATTCTGACTTTTGCTCCGGCCGTTGATAACTGGAAAGTCGCGACACAACTAGTGCCAACCGACGACCCCTACGTGTATACCGCGCCGAATTTTCACTACCTGATGGATAGCCCGGTAGAGCTCAGCAATTTTTCAGAAAGAAGCTGGCAGATTGATTCCAATGGAAAGTCAGCCACTATTCGTCTTGCAGTGCATCACAACGGCATCGAGGAAGATGTCGATGTCTATTTCGAAAAGGCGCAAAGGGTCGTTGCAGCGCTTGTGGAAATATTCGGCGAGCTGCCGTATTTCGACTATGGCACCTACACCTTTATCGCTGACTTTCTGCCGTACGCAACGGGCGACGGCATGGAACATCGCAATTCGACTATATTGACAATACCGGAGTCGCTCATCGATGCGGATTTCAAACCCCATATTGGCGTGCTTGCCCACGAGTTCATTCATAGCTGGAACGTCGAGCGAATTCGTCCAGACATGCTTGAGCCGTTTGACTTCGAGCAGGCCAATATGTCCAAGAGCCTTTGGTTTGCAGAGGGATTCACGAACTACCTCACCGCACTCGCGCTGAGGCGTGCCGGTGAATTCAGCATCGATGAGTACTCTGAGGCCCTGACTGATGCGCTCAACAAGGTCATGCTTTCCCCCGGGCGTTCTTACGCTTCGTCGCCTGGCATGAGCATGCAAGCACCTTTTACCGATGACGCGACGGCGCTGGACCCGACAAATTTCGTCAACACCTTCATTAGCTACTACACCTACGGAGATATGCTCGGGCTCGGTCTCGATCTTACGCTTCGGAGTTCTTTCAAAGACGTCACACTCGACACGTTTATGCGCTACATGTGGAAAGAATATGGGAAGACGGAAATACCCTATTCCTCCGATGACTTACGTAAAGCACTTGCGGTCGTTACGGGAGATGAAGAGTTCACCAATGATTTCTTTGGTCGCTACATCAACGGGCAGGAGTTGCCGGATTACGCCGCATTGCTGGACAGCGCCGGACTCATTCTTCGCGCAGCAAATAGGGGTGCGGCAAGTGTTGGTCCCATCATGCTCCAGTTTGAGGGCAAGGCCGCCATCGTCAAAGACAATACGATTGTCGGCACCCCAGCTTACGAATCCGGACTCGATCGCGGCGATCAGATAGTTGCTATCGACAGGTTACAGATCCAGAGTCAGGAACAATGGGATGCGGCGCTGGCTCGATTCGAACCTGGTGATACCGCGACCCTCCACTATATACAACGCGAAGTTCCGCGCGCGACGCAGTTGACGTTTGCCGAGGACAAAACGCTAGTGGTCGTAAGCTACGAAGCCGATGAGCAGAAGTTAAGTCGCTCCAGAAAATCGTTCAGGAACAGTTGGCTCGGAGCTGACGAGGAATAGGATTCCGGCGCGGCGTCCTTGGCGTTGTCTTCGACTTCGTAAGAATTCTAAAATCTGCAGGCATTCCGAGAGAGTGCTTCTCAGGAGAAGCCACCATGAAGAAAACCATCACAGCTTCCTTCGCTTTGCTGCTGACAGCGGTCGCAGGGGTCTCGCTGGCAGACAGTCTCGAGCTTGCTGATGGCAACTTGCTTGAAGGCGACTTCGTCGGTTCAAGGAACGGCATTGTCATGTTCAATACCGGTGAATCCATTGAGGCTTTCCCGGAAGCCGAAGTGGTTGGTACTTTTTGAGCGCGGGCGTACAGACCGCAGAGGCTGCGGCGGCCTCTCCTGCGAACGAAGTGTTTGTCGTTCCGGCGGGGACTCGTTTAGTCATTCGCATGCCGATACTGTGGATTCCAAGAAGCATGGAACCGGACATTAGTTCCGTCGCCAGCTCGAAGGCGCTCTGGTCGCCAATGGGCAGACAATGGCTCCGCGCGGCACAATGGCCTATGGCGTTGTCGTGCAATCAAAGAAATCCCGTCGTGCCGTAGGTAGTGCCGAACTCAGCCTGACGTTCACCGATTTGATGATTGATGATCGACTCTATCCGATGACTACTGCGGCTTTGGGAGCAGTTACCGATAACGAGGCTAAGAACACTGTCGGCAAAACCGCCCGAGCAGCGGCAATCGGCGGCCTGATCGATGGCAGCTCCGGGGCGAAGACCGGCGCAAAAGTCGGCCTTGGTGCTTCAATTTTGACAGGTGGCGCGTCTTTGTATGTGCCCTCGGGTACGCTGCTGGAAACAGAGCTTGCAGAACCACTCGAGCTATAACCCAGGGGAGCTAGCGGCATTTGCTTGCCGCTAGCTCTTGTTCGGCTGACGTTGACTGCCTGCTAAGGCTCGACAAATTCTGGCGTCAGCGTGTGATAAGAGTCCTCTTTCTCGCACGTTCCCTGTTCGCAAGCGTATTGAGACCGGCATTCTCGTCCGGATAAATCCCTCAGGATTCGGGAAGCGCAGCTAACTCGTCATTGTAGTCAAGGTCGCGTAATCGCAATTTTCCGATTCGCATCGACTTCTTGAGATTACGCCGTACCACTCGCTTGGATTTTTTTGCACAATTTTTAATAGCAGCGTAAAGATCCGTGTGCGCGGTCTCCGTCGCGATCGAGCGACGATTTCGCAGTTGAATTCGAGTCAGGACTTGCTTATCAACACCGCCCTTCGGACCATTGATGTCCTTCATGAAGACATCCACAGAAACGATGCCTTCGTTGAAACGCCCAAGAGCCGCTTGCAGTTCGTCACGAACAAAACTATCGATGGACGTGCTGAGGTCAAAACCCTGCGCTGTTGCCGTGATATTCATCGAAAATCTCCTGTTTGGCTTGGTCCTAGCTTAACGCCAAAGAAACCTCGGTCCAGTCGAAGTAATCGATCACTTTGATCGGTTTTTCCGTTATACTGAAGTACATTGGAAATGCGACATGGAAATGCGAAATTTCGCCAACCCAAACGCGCAGCAGCGGTTAGCAAATTTTCGCCGACCACAAAGACTCTTAAGTCACTCTATCGGCCCAGCGGAATCCCCAGATGCGTCACCTTAACTACAATCATTTGCAGTACTTTTGGACGGTTGGCCGTGAGGGCAGCATTGCGAAGGCTTCAATTGCATTACATCTAACGCCACAGACCATCAGTGGACAGCTTAAGTTGCTGGATGAAGCGGTTGGGCAACCGCTCTTCAATCGCGCCGGACGGCGACTGGTCTTGTCAGACATGGGCAAAGTGGTGTTCGAATATGCGGACGAGATTTTCTCGGTTGGCGCGGAACTAACGAACGTCGTTCGTGGCAACCAACTGAGTGGTCCGAAATTGCTCAACGTCGGCATTGTTAGCTCTATCCCGAAAATTATTGCGGAGCGCATCATCGCGCCAGCACTCACCGCTGACCAGCCTGTCCGAGTGCGATGCCACGAATCGTCGCTGGAGCAACTACTCTCCGAACTGGCAATTCACAAACTCGATATCGTGCTATCCGACCGACCGACACCTGACGGGCTGAACCTGAAGGCCTACAACCATCGCCTCGGCGAGAGTGGTATGTCATTTTTTTCACAACGTAGCGTGGCGCGACGTTATCGCGGCACTTTTCCGAAAAGCCTGCAAGATGCACCAATGCTGTTACCGTCGCAGCATTCTGCCTTGCGTCGCCGCCTCGATGATTGGTTTGAGGCTCACCAACTCTCGCCGCGCATCACTGGAGAGTTTGACGACAGCGCGTTGCTCAAGGCATTTGGTGAAGCTGGCGCTGGATTGTTTGCCGCGCCATCCGTCATTGAAGAAGAAATTTGTCGTATGTATAAGACGGCAGTCATCGGCCGCACCGACAAGATTACCGAACGGTTCTACGCTATTTCTCCAGAGCGGCGCCTGAAACATGAGTCCGTTGTTTTGATCACGGACAAGGCTCGCACAGACCTTTTTACTAACCAGATCAAGGTCGGAGCAAGCTGACCGCCGCGATGCTTCGCCGCTGTAGCGGTTCCTGCGAAGACAGCGCCTGTCGAGTGCAAGGCCGGCAAAGCAGCTCGTGACTCGGACGAAGGTCGAGAAATCGAATGCGGTTTTGACGACATCATTGAGTGCAGCGGCAATCGTCTGTGGAGACTTCGGCACGCTGAGTAATCGAGCAGACAGATAGCCACAAGCCAGCATGACAGGGCCCCGTAAAACGGGCCCTGTTTTTTTGTCTGTTACGGATGCATTTTGCAAACACAATGTGATCCGAGCCGGGGAAAGTTCACCGGCGGATCAAGCTCCACTAGCTCTGCCTTAGCCGATGCATTTCCTCAGAGAAGCGCTCTCTGATTTCTGCTGCAGCCTCAGAGTCGTCGTCGCTGGCAATGGGTGACTTCTCGAATGGATCACTCTGCATGTCAAACAGATCACCGTTCAGATACAGCTTCCAGTCCTTGTTTCGTATCCATGCCTTGCCTTCCCATTCCTGATAGACCCACTCTCTGGAACCCAGCTTGTCTCCTTTGAGAATCGGTACGAGGCTGTGGCCATCCAGGGCTCTGTCTTCGGGCAAGTCGGCGCCGGCGAGTTCGGCCAATGTTGGCAGGAAGTCGCTGAAGTCCACCAAAGCATCGCTGCTCGTGCCCGGCTCGATCGTGCCCTGCCAGTTGGCTATGAACGGCACATGCGTGCCCTGATCGGTGAGATAGCTCTTGCCACCTTGTATCAGGGCGCCATCAATCGCTGAGAAAACAGGCTCCTTCTTGTACTCCCCATCGCTATGTTCTGTGATGTAGTGATGCGGCGTGCCATTGTCGCTCAGGTATATGATCAGAGTGTTCTCTCTCAGATCTAACTCGTCGAGAACCTGTATGACTTTGCCAACCAGTTTGTCGGAGTACTCTACGTTCTCCTTGAACGTTTCATACCGGCCAATTGACCCGCTGGGCGGCGGCGTGTCCAGATCATTGCTGATTTCATGGGCAAGGGTCATCGGATAGTAGGCGAAAAACTGCCGGTCTTTGTTACGTCTGATGAAGTCGATCAGGAAGTCATTGAAGACGTCGGGTCCGTAAACCTCCCTGGCCTCCTCTCGCGCCGTTCCGTTCTCGTAAATCATAGGTTGCCAGTATCGCGGCCCTTCATGCCAACCGAAAACAGAGCTTTCCTCGAAGCCCATTTTACGAATATGACCCGGGTCATCCTTTAGCAACGCCATCTGCCACTTGCCCGCAAGAGCAACTTCATAGTTCGCATCGCGCAAAATATGCCCGAAGGTGATTTCGTCTGCAGGGATGTAACCCCATGTTTGCCCAGTCCGAAATCCATATCGTCCGGTCATGAGCTTCACTCTTGATGGCGAACAAACCGGGGCACTGTAAGTCTGGCTAAACTGCATCCCCGATTTCGCCAACGCATCAATATTGGGCGTGCTATAGCTCGTGCCGCCATAGGATCCGATGACCTCAGTACCAAGATCATCCGAGAGGATGAATACAATATTGGGTTGCGACGGCTGGCTTTCTCCCGCACAGGCGGCAAGCAGCAGCAAAGACATGGGTAACGCGATGAAGTTCTTGATAGCTCTACTCCGCTGCAATGGAAATATCATCGATCAGGTAAATCGCCGCTGTAGCTCTGGTCTCCGTTCCGGGAACGTCTTCGGTGTTAATGCCAGCTGGATCAGTCGTGGACTCGCTGAGGACCACGGGCCGTATCGCACCCCGATACGGTCCGGTTCTAAAGACGATGCGTTGCAACGCAGCGACGTTGACGGCGAACGGAATTTCTTCACCAAGCTGCTTGCCATTGATACTCATCACATAACTTTGCCGGTCACTGTCCAACAGCATTTCTATCTCGTGCCACTGACCAAGCGTCATTGGAACCGGACGAGGCACCTCCGCATTCATGTGATCAACGCTGATCCAGTCAAGATCGAATCGCAACCGGGTCGGTCGAAGGCCGTGCTTGTCCTGCAGCTCAACATTCAGCGCGTACCCCAATGGAATCTGTTGTGCGTTTACTCGGAATCTGACTGACAACTTTTTGCTCTCAGGCAGAATTCTCTCAATGCGTGAGTAGTCGACTGGCTCTTCGTCTCTCATCTCAAGGCTATGGTTATCAGCATCTAATGGATCCGCGACAATGCTCAACGGCGCCCATGTCGGCTCGTAGATATTCCATTGATCAAGCTGTGAAACGTTACTCATACTCTCAAAGTCCTGTTGCACATAGCCGCTGGCCACTCCAGTAACGCTTGCAGGTAATCTCGCAACCCAAATATCTTCCTTGTTCACGGTGTAAACGACCCATGTTTCGTCACCTGGCGGGTTGCCGTTGCCTTCAATAATTCCACGGTAGTAGTGACTACCGAATCTCTTGTGAATGCCCTGGTAGCGTCGAAAGGGAATGTCGTTTCTCAAGCTCAGCAAATCATCGAAAGAGTGGCCGTCGCTGCTGGTCATCGAGGTCATTGGGTAGCGGTTACGCGACGTAGCAGACTGGTTGTGTATCACGACATACCTGCCGTCCTCTGTCAGCTGCCCCCAGGTCTTGGCGCCATCGGTCAGCAGCGTGTTGTTCTTTGAGATCTTCGTCCATGTTTCACCGCCATCGGGACTAATGGCCGAATACTTGTTCTTCCATAGCCCGACGATTGCGCCATCAGGTCGACGGTAGTAATTGAATGCCTTGCCTGACCCTCCTGATGAGGTGATGTCTGCCGAAAAGTACTGCGAGCCCGGCACACCGCCAGGCACAATCGAGAAGAACCCGTCTTCTCCCCGGTCCTCTTCCCACCATTGTAGTGTGACGAGCTTGTCAGCAAGCAGAGCCTCACAGGCCTGCTTGAATTCCTCGTCATCACTGGCCTCGTAAAACGGGTAATTAGTGTTGGTCTCATCCCAGCCCGCGTGTCGATTGTAGCGAATGAAGTAGATAGGACCGAGGCTGCCATCCTGACCGACCTCCCGAACAACTCGACCCAGGCCAGTGCCGGCATTCGGCGAGTGGCGTGGTGTTGGCGAATAGCCGTAGAAACCGAGAGTAAGCAACTTGCCGTTGGGTGCGACGTAAAAACCCATGCGCTGATGCATGACTGATTTCATGCCGGCATCTACATGCAGACCGTTGTAGTTGATCTCCGGAAGCGTGTATTCGGGGAATACGACCACGGGCTCGTCCCAGTGCCTGCCATTTTTTGATGTGACAATCTGGGTCTTGCCGGGGGGCGCGTGCTCCTGATAAGTATTACTCAGATACTGAGCGTAGTAGGTGTCATTCCAGTAGGCCAGAAACGGCTGATGGTTGTAGGTCCAGCCCGCCTGGTCGCCTGCCAATGGCTCAGATCGATTGGCTCTGTAAACCTGATAGTGATGGACACCGACGGCGTGTGGCAGCTTCCCATCAAAGTAGAGAGGGTCGGGTATTCGGTCACCGACGTAGACAACCGGTTCATTTTCACTGTCTTCGATAGAGGGCGGCATTGTTTGCGCGATAGTGGTTTGCGCAAAGATCAGGCCGTAAGTCATCGCAATACACGTGATTACTGTTCTCATAAATGCCTTTATTCTTATCTGACGTGCTTGGCCCACTCTGACCCGGTAAAGCGTCGTTGGGAGTTCAGGAAGAATAGAGGACCCGATTGGTTCCTTCAAGCCAACTGGCGCGAGCAATCGGACGAACCCCGGCGGATCGCAACCAGCTTGCTGCAATACGCAGCATGGTCGCCGTGATGAGATTTCGCCGCTGCCGCCGGCACGTCCTTAATCGTTTGCGACCTCCAGCATTACCTCATTGCGTCGCATAAAGGGGATTGAAAACGGGCTGTTGTATCTGGCCAGGACAGGCTCGCCGATGGTCGTGACCTCCTCGTTCAACAATACATTACGGAGCTCATCGAGGTTCTTCTCATACTTTGCCTCAGTCCAGCGACCTGAGTAACGCCGCACGGCCATCACTCGCTCCGGAACTTCACGAATTCGAATTCGCTCGTCGTCCGGTATCGGCAACATATCTAATGTGTATTTTTCTTCCATCACAAATGCGAACGTTGTTCGCTCATCTCCAGCCGCCGATGTGGAGGTCACCGGAGCGGTCATCGCCATTTTCTCACCCTGATCCGCAGATCGTGCGGCTACTGGCGCGGTCATCGCCATTTTCGTTGACGAACTGTTGTCGCCAAATATATAGCCCGCGAGGATACGAAACGATTCATTTCCCCCATCGAGCATTCCGCCACTTACATCGACTTCGGCTACCAGGTAGGGCGCATAGCGACGAAGTTCAACGCCATCGAACTCACTAATGACTTCAAAATCAGGCTCTTCAATTGCCATTGCCGGTACCTGTACTAGAAAGAGGGATATTGTGACTAAAGCTAGTTTCAGTTTATTCATCGTTGTCTATGCCGCCAAATAAGAGAGGTTTTCGGAACCAAAACTGCGTGGTTCACGATCGATAATTCGGGCCAGATCAACCGACTCTGCGACGTTGCCTTCAGCCAGCATGGTTAGCTGATCCCGGGTCACCGGAAACTGCGGAATCCCGTCCAGCAGCGACGCGGCAAGCCCCATCGCGCCTATTGGCATCGGGATGATCATTTTGGTCTTACCAGCTGCGGCGGCGATTCGCCGAATCATCTCAGACCATGAGAGCGCCTCCGGCCCGCCGATGCGTATTGTCTGCCCAACAAATCTTTCATCTTCCAGTGTCTTTACAAATGCCGCTGCAACATCGGCAACATGCACCGGCGACATCATTATTTTTCCAGCGGCCGGGTTCAGCCCTGTGTAGAAGCCGACCGCCGGCAAAGCCGGAGCGACCATGTCGTCATAGAGCTGTGTCGCAAACTCCATCTGGCCGCGCGGATCGCCAAATATCACCGACGGTGAAAATATCGTGTAGTCCAGGCCACTGTCGCGCAGCCGTTTTTCAGCCTGATACTTCGTGGTCTGATACGACGTTCCGTCCTCACGGACACCATTGGCGCTCATCAAGAGAAAGCGCTTTAGGCCGGCTTTTTGCGCAGCCGCGATAGCACACTCCACACCGAGTAGCTGTGTTTCTTTAAACGTGATCCCCTGCCGCGGATATTCGCGCAATATGCCGACGTTGTAGATCAACGCATCGCAGTCACTGCAGGTATCGTCGATGGCACCCGACGCACTCAGATCGCCGCTGGTTATCGCAACTTCATCGCGACGCCGCAACTTGTTCTCGCTGCCCGGACGGACCAGCACGGACACACAGTGACCTGCATCGAGGAGACTATCGATCAGATAGCTGCCGACGAATCCGGTACCTCCAAGTATCGCTACACGCATGAGTCTGTTCCCGAGCAGTATTTGCATATTGATCTATCACGGTAGCAAAGCTGCCTGTCCCTACATAGGTAAAACCGCCAATTGAAACATCTTGTTACGAACCGCTATGCTCCAGAGCAGTATCGGCGAAATGTGTAACAAGATGTATTTGTCACTGCGATTCGCTACACCCGCAATTCGCCATCTGCTACCGTGCGCGATTACTTAACTGGTTACGTGCCATCGGGTTTCATATGCGCCTGTTTATCATTCTTTTATCCCTACTGTATAGCTGCTACTCAATGGCCGCTGACCTGACTGTGCGTGTACAAGACGCGCCCGATTCGGGCACGCTGGTGTTTCAGGTTTATGACTCGGCGAACACCTTCGGCGATTTCAGAGACCCGGTTATCGAGCGACGTATTGATATCAACAGTTCCGGTGAATATCCGATAACGAACGTCCCCGCTGGCAAGATCGCCCTGCTTGTCTATCTCGACGAAAACGACAACGGCATTATCGACAAGAGCTTTATCGGCATTCCTCGAGAGCCGCTGGGACTATCCAATAACTACCGCCCCAAGGGGCCGCCGAGTTTTGATCGAGCCTCTTTTGCCAGCGACGACTCAGTTGAGCAAGTAATTGATATCGAATTGTACAAAGTGCTCGGCAACCGTGGGCGACTGGGAGTTGGTGCAGGCGTCATCGGCCAAAGCAGTCCCTACGTTGGTTCCGATGAAACCGTTCTGAAAGCCATACCTGCCATTTCCTATACCGGCGAGCGATTGCAGTGGCTGGGCCCCAATATTCAGTACGGCCTTGCAGGAGCGGGCAAGTTTCGACTTGCAGCTTCTGCCTCTTATCGCATTGGCGCGTACGAAGAGTCAGACAGCCCCTTTCTTGAGGGCCTCGGAGATCGCGAAAGTACGCTTCTCGCAGGCCTGGGGATTCGCTATGAAATTCCGGGCGGCATCAATTTGCTGGCCCGCTACGAACACGACGTGCTGGACAATATTGGTGGCGGACAAGCTCGCCTCAGAATCTCAAAAGGCCTGCAGGCCGGCATATTTCGCTTTGCCCCGCAGATCTCTGCGAATTGGTTGAGCGACGATCTCGCCAATCACGACTTTGGCGTGCCCGAAAGCGCTGCGACGCCAGAGCGACCTGCGTATGACGTTGGCAGCACGCTGAGCGTGGAGGTCGGGCTCGGCATGTTCGTCGAACTGACGGAGGAATGGCGAATCTTCCTGAATCTGTCGGTTGAGAAATTCGACAGCGCGGTTGGCGACAGCCCGATTGTTGACTCTGACCAGGTGGCACGAGGTTTCGCCGCCATAACGTATGTGTTTTAACGGACTCCTGCCGCAGCCTGGTTAGCTCCGCGTCACAGTCGCGCTGGCGATTCGCAAGCCCGCCAACCGCTGCACCGCTGACGGCTTCTTCAAGGCTTACACCTCCTTATCGCTAGCGGCATGGCGTTGCTGCAGCGATATTACTGCACTCACAGCGATGGGCCGCTGCAGCCAATAATCGCGGCTGCATGAGCTTGAGCAGGTGCGATTTATCGACTGCAAGTCCGCAGAAACCGAGATGGGACAAAGCTCGGCGGTTCGTTATGCTGTTGTCAAACAATCTCAGGAGGGAATTGGCCAATGTCCTATGCATCTGAAGACATTCGCAATATCTGCCTTGTAGGGCCAGGCAATGCCGGAAAAACGCAACTCACAGAGGCGCTGCTTTTCGCCGGAGGCGCCATTTCGAAGTGCGGTTCCGTCGACAACGGTGACACCGTCTCCGACTTCACCAAGCGCGAACAACAGCTGGGCCATTCGCAATACTCGTCCGTCTGCCACACCGCCCACAAAGGCATCCACCTCAATCTGATCGACACGCCGGGATACCGGGACTTCTACGGTCGTGCATTGTCTGTGCTGCCGGCCGCGGACACGGCAGCTGTTGTTATCAACGCCCAGGCGGGCATCGAGCTGGTCGGCCGGCGCATGATGGAGGACGCCCGCAAGCAGAACCTGTGTCGTATGATTGTTGTGAACAAAATCGACGCGGAAGACGTCGATCTTGAGGACCTCCTGGCCAACATTCAATCTACATTTGGCCCCGAGTGCCTGCCGCTTAACCTGCCATCGGCCGATGGCACTGACGTGGTCGACTGCTTCTTCCAACCCACTGGTGCTGCCACCGCATTTGCATCATTCGAATCGGCCCACACGCAGATTGTTGATCAGGTTGTTGAAGTCGATGAAGAACTCATGGAAATTTACCTGGAGCAAGGCCAGGCCCTGACTCCTTCGCAGCTACACGATCCGTTTGAGAAGGCGTTGCGAGAGGGTCATCTCATCCCTGTTTGTTTCGTGTCAGCCAAGACCGGCGCCGGGATACCGGAATTGCTTGAGATATTTGAACGCCTGATGCCAAACCCGCTAGAGGGCAATCCACCCTTGTTCCTCAAAGGCGAGGGTGATCAGGTCGACGAAGTTGTCATCGAACCCAACCCGAGCGCGCACGCCCTTGCACACGTGTTCATGATCAATATTGACCCGTTCAAAGGAAGGCTTGGTGTCTGTCGCATTCATCAGGGCAGGATTCGTCCGGGCAATCAGCTGTTTGTCGGCGATGCTCGCAAGCCCATCAAGGTAAACCAGTTGCTCAAGCTCAATGGCAACGACCAGATCAAGATTGAGGAAGGCGTGCCGGGCGATATCTGCGCTATCCCGCGTGTAGATGAGGTGCACTACGACGCGGTGCTGCATGATTCACATGATGAGGATCACTTTCACCTTAAGTCCACAAGTCTGCCGCGACCGATGTATGGCCTTGCGATCAAGCCACCGAAAGACTCGGATGCGCAAAAAACCTCAGATGTGTTGCACTACGTCGAAGCCGAAGACCCGTCTCTGCAGCTGGAGCACAATGCTGCATTGAACGAAGTCGTGTTGCGCGGTCTCGGTGAGCTGCACCTGCGTACCGCACTTGAACAAATAGCTGATCGCTACAACCTGCAATTGGAAACAGCGTTACCGTCTATTGCGTACCGCGAAACGATAACGGGCTCGGCCGAAGGGCACTATCGCCACAAGAAGCAAACTGGCGGCGCTGGCCAGTTCGGCGAGGTATACCTGCGCATAGAACCGCTACCGAAGGGAACCGGCTTTGAATTTGCCAGCGCCGTTGTTGGCGGCGCCATCCCCTACCAATACATTCCAGCCGTTGAAACCGGTGTGCGCCAGGTAATGTCCTCCGGCGCCAAATACGGGTTCCCGATGCAGGACATAAAAGTCACTGTTTACGACGGCAAACATCACCCGGTCGACTCGAAGGAGATTGCCTTCGTCCAGGCTGGCAAGAAGGCCTTTCTCGAGGCCATCGCCAAGGCATCACCGATCATCATGGAGCCCATTGTTGATGTCACAGTAACGGTGCCAAGTCGTTGCGCGGGCGGCGTTACGGGCGACCTCTCCTCGATGCACGGCATGGTGAGCGGCACCGAGGCATTGCCCAACAACCGAATCAACGTCTTTGGCCAGGTCCCACTAAAGGAAATCCAGGAGTACCATTCGCGCCTTAAATCACTGACTGGCGGCGATGGGAGCTTCACAATGGACTTCAGTCACTACGCGGAAGTGCCCAAAGAATCGCTCGGCGACATTCGAGTGAAGGCCCAGATGGCCGGCTGACAAGCAAACTTGCGCCAATCGGACCCAGCACTACCAAGGAAACCCCTACTCCCTATGAGCATTGTACGTATAGAGCCCGAAGCACCTCCCTGTCTATCATGACGGCATCAGCCAACGGTTTGGAGCGGCGACATGAAAGAAGCAGCAGAACTGGTACTCCAGTCATCTCTGGGAAAGGAATTATCGGCGGAAGAGGCAAGCCTGCTCGGCGAGCTGTTACTTTCGCGTGAGCTGGCGGACGGCGAATTCCTCATTACGGAGGGCACGACGGACGATTCATTGCACCTTCTGTTGGAGGGCAAGCTCGAGGTGGTAAAACACACCGGTGCCGATGGCATGGCAAGCCTGGCAGTGCTAAGGGAAGGCGACCTTGCCGGCGAACTCAGCTTTATCGATGGCCAGCAACATACCGTTGGCCTGCGAGCGCTCTGCGACACTCAGGTACTCAGCCTGAAGCGCGACAGCTTCGAGAACATCATCGAAGAACAGCCATGGCTCATGTACAAGGTCATGCGTGCCATCGCGCGGTCGACGCATGAAATCCTGCACCGTATGAACTCGGATTCGATCGAACTCAATAACTACATCTTTAAACAGCACGGTCGCTACTAGGTCGCTTTGCGTTGCCAATGAGGCAGATAGTTAATCGCGCAATGTGAGTTCGTGGGTCTTGCGGTATCCACTGCGCCGAACGAAAAAGGGGGCCCGAAGGCCCCCTCACTAGCTATTGCATTACTTATCTTAGAAACGTGTTTGAACGCTCAGACGCAGGTAGCGCGGTCGCTGCCATCCGTAAGGAGTTCCGTAAAACTCATTCGCCGTGCCTTCGTCGACTTCAGCGTGCTCATTGATCGATGTAACTTCCTGAATGTCGAGGAGGTTGAACACCTGCAATGTTGTCGTCCAATCGACCGAACCTGTCTGGAACGCATAGGTCAGTGACGCATCAAGCGTAACGTTCCATGGCGTACGACCAGCGGTACCACGAGTGTTTCTCTCATAGATCTTCTGACTCTGATCTTCAGCTCCGGTACAAGCAACAACGGCGCCGCCAACGTTACAGTTGTTGGTGAACAGGTAGAAGGTATCGCCGTACGAACCGTAGATCACCGGATCATCATCAGGATAGCCCTGACCGAACAAGCTCAGTGGTCGACCACTTGCAGCCGATGCAGACCAGCCAGCGATCAGGCTATCGGTGATGCGGTAGCTACCGTAGAACTTGAAGACGTGGCGGCGATCGTTGGCCAGATAGCCATCAGCACCGTCCATCAATGCAGGGAAGTCGAAGTCCTGAGTAATACCAGCATCAGCCTGCTGAATATCAGACTTGACCGCACCTTCGAAGTTGCCATAGCTCTGGGCCCAGGTGTAGAGGAAGCTATAGTTCATCTTGTCACCAGCATGATCCCACTGCAATTGAACTGAATGGTAAGTGTTATCACCCTTCGGCAACTTGATCTCATCCGCCGCGTGGAACCTTGTGACACCGTCGGTATCTTCCCACGTGCCACCAAAACCAGGGTTAACCAGCGTACAGAAGTTCCCATTAGCCAACGGTCCACAGTAGTCATCCAGCGTTGCACCAACTTCACGATTTACGTAACGCAACGAAACTGTATTTTCATCGTTCAGGTACTTCTCGTAACCGATGATGAACTCTTCCTTGTAGAAAGGATCCGCTTCAGCTGCCTGAAACTCCGCCTGAGTCGGCGTAACACCGTCTGAGTTGGTGATCTGTGAGTTTGCAACATTACCGTTAACACCCACAGCTCCGGTCGGCTCACCCGTAACAGGATCGGAACCCGTAAACGTGTAGTAGGTTCGCTGATCGGTCACACCTGCCGCTACGCGGAAGTTGGTGTTGTTCAGGACCGGCAGATAGTACCTGCCCCAGGTGCTGTAGATCTTGTTCTGGCCGTCTCCGGTTGGATCCCAGCTCAAGCCAAGGCGTGGTGCCCAATCCTGATCGAAATCAGCAAAGGCAATACCCGTACCACCGAGGTTTTTCAGTGAATCCTGACGTGCACCCAGATAGAGGACGATGTTGTCGTTGATCTGCCACTCGTCTTCGATGTAGTACGCGGTCAGCTCACTGCTGAACTGGCCACCGGCCTTGGAGTTATCAAAGAAACGGCTGTTGGCAAGCTCTACATCCCCAGCGGTTTCGTTAGTCCAGAGCGGTCCAGCATTACCCTGAATGGTGGCACCCGGCCCGTACGTTCTGTATTCCCAACGGAAGCCGCCAATGTAGGACGTAAAGTGAGTTGTGCCTCGATCCTGTTTGTCCAATCCACCGCGAATGAGGTGGTTGCCCACTGACCATTCGAGATCCAGACGAACCTGCTCGTTGGTGTCCATGTTGTCGCCTTCGCTACCGCCTGGACCACAACCTGTGATCTGCTCAGCCGCTGCTGGATTGCGAAGGTCACGAACTCGCGGACAGACCGGGAAGTTAACGCGATCTGGCGTGTTGGTGTACTGGGTCTCGAGCTCGCCCCACATGGCATGCAGTGTGACAGAATCGAAGAACGTACCCGTGTAGCTTACGCTTACCGCTTCACCACCACGTT
>RCNF010000002.1_pt1 | contig 129635 bp, 116 predicted proteins | sample 2041311 | NCBI WGS metagenome assembly RCNF01 (sample SAMN09708228, study PRJNA481090) | Marine sediment metagenome, whole genome shotgun sequencing project. | biome: marine sediment; feature: ocean; material: sediment; isolation source: Sewage treatment plant 2 marine sediment (STP2) ...
CCCGTGTGGAAATCGCGCCCATGGGGCGCTCCTGCAGGTGCGTGTCCGAACGGCTGTGGGAGTGGGCCATGCCCGCGATAAAGCCCAACCCGTGTGGAAATCGCGCCCATGGGGCGCTCCTGCAGGTGCGTGTCCGAACGGCTGTGGGAGCGGGCCATGCCCGCGATAAAGCCCAACCCGTGTGGAAATCGCGCCCATGGGGCGCTCCTACAAGTGCGCTCCTACAAGTCTTGTCAGGCCTCTTCGGATGCGGTGCCGCAGCTCCAGCAGGCTGAGAACTGGCCTTCGTTTACTTCACCGCATTTGCGGCATTTCCATTCTGTGGTCGGGCTCTCATCGGCGACCGCGTCATTGATCAGCTGCGACGCGCGGTCATGATCCAGGTCATTCGTTACCCATAGTTGGGGCCACACTTCTGTGAATGGCATTTCACCCAGCACACCGCCCAGATGTTCATTGCGAATCACCGCGGAGATGCCCTCACTCTCAAGTAGATTCTTGTAGTGATTGATCGTAATTATCGAGTCCGCAGACGTTACTTTTTTCATGCTCCGATCAGCTCCTTAAGAAATGCGGTTGGGTCTTCGCCGCGTTCCAGCAATTCAACCAGGGCTGAGCCGACGATCGCGCCGGAGACATGCTGCCCAACGTTTGCAACATCCTGCGGCTCGCGGATACCGAAACCCGCGCAAACAGGCAGGTCGGATGAGTTTGAAACTTTCTTAAGATAGCCGGCAAGATCGTCCGGCAACCCGGTTCCGCCACCAGTGATTCCGGTAATGGTCACAGCATAGACAAAGCCCCGCGATGCAGCGCTTAGTTTTTTCAGTCGCGCCTCGGGCGTCGCCGGCGTAACGAGCTGAATCAGGCCCAGGCCTTTCGCTTCGAGCGCGACTCTGAGCTCTTCACTTTCCTCGAACGGAAGGTCGGGAACGATGAACGCACAAACACCTGTTTCCAGTGCGCGCGCTGCGAGTTTGTCATAGCCAAAGGCCAACAACGGATTCAGGTAAGACATCATGACAAGAGGGGCTTCGATTTCACCGCCCGCCGATTCGAGTTGGTCAAAAATCCACTTCAGGCTTACGCCCTTTTGCAGCGCGACGAAGCTCGAGCGCTGAATCGTCATACCGTCCGCCATTGGATCCGAAAACGGTATGCCGAGCTCAACGACATCACCCAGCTTCGCGATAGTCTTAAGCGTATCAATAAACCCGTCGGGCTCCGGATAGCCGGCGGTGATGAATGGCACTACCGCTGTTCGCCCCTGTTCATTGGCAACACCAATAGCTGCTGTTATTCTTTCATGCGCTTGCATTGCTGCGGGTCCTCGCTGGGTACTGGGTCAATGTTGGCATGTCTTTGTCGCCGCGTCCGGAGTTTCCGATTAACACGCGTTTGCCTGGATTTTCTTTGGACCAGCTACGAGCCGCCGCAAAGGCATGCGAAGTTTCAAGTGCGGTAAGAATTCCTTCTGCGGCACACAGCTCTTCAAGTGCTTCGAGCGCCTCATCGTCTTCCGCCGAGATGTACTTCACCCGACCCGTCGCTTGCAACAGGGCATGCTCAGGTCCAACACCCGAATAGTCCAGTCCCGCCGATATTGAATGTGTTTCCTGCACCTGGCCGTCATCATCCTGCAATATCATGGTGTAGGAACCCTGCAGAACACCCGGTGTTCCCGTGGCCAAAGTTGCGGCGTTTTGACCCAAGCCGGTTCCGGTACCGCCCGCTTCCACGCCAATGAGCTCGATATCGTCGCCCAGCAAAGGATAGAAAAGCCCAATCGCATTTGAGCCACCGCCCACACAGGCAAATGCTGCGTCGGGCAAACCGCCGGCCAGGTCCAGCATCTGCTGACGGGCTTCCTTGCCAATAACAGATTGCAACTCTCTAACGAGATACGGGTACGGATGAGCGCCAACCGCTGACCCCAGCAAATAGTAAATGCCTGATGGGTCGGTTACCCATTCACGCATGGCTTCGTCGATTGCCGCCCGAAGTGTTTTATCACCGGTTTCCACCGGGACAACTTTGGCTCCAAGTCGCAGCATGCGATCAACATTCGGTGCTTGTCGTTGCATGTCGACTGCACCCATATAGACGGTGCAGGGAAGACCGACTCGTGCGCAGGCTGCAGCAGAGGCAACGCCGTGCTGGCCCGCCCCCGTTTCGGCGATGATGCGTTTTGCGCCGAGGCGTTTAGCGAGCAGTGCCTGCCCAATCGCATTGTTGATTTTGTGCGCCCCTGTGTGTGCGAGATCCTCGCGCTTCAGCCATACTTCTGTACCCCAGCTTTCGCTCAAACGGGGCGCGAAGGTTAAGGCAGTCGGTCTGCCTACCCACTGATGCAGCTCGCGCTGGTACTCCGCCTGAAACCCCGGGTCGTGCAAGTGTTCGCGAACACCCGCTTCGAGCCTGTCGAATGCGGGCACCAGTGTTTCTGGTACATAGCGCCCACCAAAAGGACCGAACCTGCCACGCTCATCCGGCAGCTTCCCATCGATCGAAGCCTGCAGAAGCGTCTTCGCTTCGTCAGCCTGTAACACGGACTTCATAATCTGCTCTCCACGGCTCGCACCGCACTAATAAACTTTCGTATTAACTCAGGATCTTTTACACCTGGCTGCGATTCGACGCCGCTCGACACATCAACGCCATAGGGCTGCACAGACTGAATCGCCGCGGTCACGTTTGCCGGCGAAAGACCGCCAGCAAGAATCATTCGGCCGCCCTGCGCGACACTTGCGGCCTGCGACCAGTCAACGACCTCGCCCTTGCCACTATGCCTGCCTTCGTACACATACTCTCCAGCCAGGTCTTCATCCGCCGCCGGGCTACCTTGTCGCAGCACCGGCCACCGAACAATATTGTCGGGGACATCGAGCTCCGCAAAATCTTCGGCATCCGTTTGCAAAACATCCGGTGCAAAAATATCACGAACCTCTGCCCACTGGTCGTTCGCCGGGTGTCGCATTACTGCAATCCGACGCACCGTCGGTGGAATTCCTCGCGCAGCCTCGACTGCCGCTTGCACAGAAATACGCCGCACGGACTCGGCGAAAACAAACCCAATGGCATTCGCTCCAGCCGCAACTGCAGCAGCGACCTGATCTGCATCGCGAAAGCCACAGATTTTAACCAGAATGCTCATGCCGCGATCCGCGCGCTGCCAGCTGTGCGCATTGCCCGAACGAGCGCTGCCGGGTCGTCGCTGCGCATCAATGCAGTACCAACCAGCGCCAGTTCGTAACCATAGCCCGCTACCAACGCCGCATCATCGGCATTGTGCAGTCCGCTTTCCGCCACGCAGCGCGCTTTCGGCAATGCCGCGGCGAGGTTTCGCAAACGATCAGGATCGACATGCAGTGTGCGCAGGTTTCGCGTGTTGACCCCGTACAACAGCTGGCCGCTCTGGGCGCGATCCTGGTCCGCTTTGTTTTGCAGCAGTCGTTCCGCCCGAGCGAGATCGTCTGCATCAAATGATTCGAGCAACACGAACAACCCATGCTCGTAGGCGCAGTCGAGCATCTCGCGCAGCTTACCGTCGCTTAGCATGGCCGCAATCAACAGCACTCCGCTCGCTCCGGCAGCACGCGCTTCAAGGATCTGGACTGGCTCGACGAGAAAATCCTTACGCATGACCGGCGTTCCGGGAACCGTTGCGACCACCTCTTCGAGATGCTCGAGACTGCCGGAAAATTGTGAGGGTTCCGTGAGTACGGATATCGCCGCAGCTCCGCCCTCCGCGTAAGACCGCGCTTGCGTCGCCCTGCTGCGAGCGGCGGTTGCCAGCTCGCCCTCGGCGGGCGAGCGGTCCTTGATCTCCGCAATTACATCGAAATGGCCCAGCGAAAGCGGCAGCACAGGCTTGTCGAAATCGGCGGAAGTGAATCGCCTGCTTACCGCCGCTGCTCGTTCAGCGCTCAGGTCCGCCATCGATTGCAGAAAGTCAGCCATCAGTTTTTAAAGTGCTGCTTCAGTTTGGTCAGCAAGGTCGTTGCAGCACCGCTATCGAGCGCGGCGGCGGCTATCTCAACGCCTTCTTTCGCATCGCGAGCGACGCCCTGTACCTCGAGCACCAGCGCCGCGCCCATCATTAGCGCGTCACGATGCGCTCCTTTGTCGTCGCCACTGAATACACGAATCAGCTCTTGCGCATTGTGGTCCGCATCCCCGCCCTCAAGATCCTCAGGTCGGCATCGCTTGAGCCCATAATCTTCCGGCGTTCGCACCGTTTCCGTGACCTTGCCGCCGCGAACATCGTGCAGGATAAACTCACCGACTGGCGTGGCCTCATCCCAGCCGGGCGCACCATGCACCACGAATGCTCTTTCAATCGGCATGCCAGCCAGTGCCTCGGCCATGAGTTTTGTCGCCGCCGGGCTAAACGCACCGATCAGCTGATAGGGCGGTGTTGCCGGATTGGTTAATGGCCCCAGCAGATTGAATACTGTCCGCACAGACAGTGCACCGCGCACAGGTACAACAGCCTTCATTGCCGGGTGGTAGGCCGGTGCGAACAGGAACGTGAAGCTAGTTGCCTGCAAGCAGTCCACCGCTTGCTGCTCGTGCAGCGGCAACGGCATGCCCAGACACTCCAGCATGTCGGCGCTGCCGGAGCGACTTGAGACAGAACGATTGCCGTGCTTGACGACGCGCGAACCGCAGGCCGCAGCCAGCAAGCCCGTGCCTGTCGACAAGTTCAGGCTGCCTGAACCATCACCGCCTGTGCCAACGGTATCCACGGTCGGCGCGCCATCAGGAATTATCGGGTGTACGGCGAGCTCACGCATAGCGGTCGCAAAACCGCGAATTTCATCCGCCGTCTCGCCCTTGGCTCGCAAACCGGCGAGCAGCGCACCGGACAAAGCTTCAGGCAGCTCTCCCTCAGCGAGTTTGTGCATCAGTCCGTGGGCTTGCTGTTCCGTCAGCGATTTGCCGTCCAGCAATCCATCCAGCAAAGCGCTAAATTCTTTGCTCATGATTTCGTCATCCGCAGAAAATTGGCCATCAGATCGTCGCCATCCGGCGTCAAGACACTTTCCGGATGAAACTGCACGCCTTCAAGCGGCAGCGTTTCGTGACGCACGCCCATAATCTCGCCGCGATCAGTCTGTGCGGTTTGCTCCAGCACCTCGGGCAACGAAGCCGCCTCGGCGCAAAGTGAATGATAGCGCCCAACTTCCAGCGCTGCGGGCAACCCGGCGAAAATCGTCTTGCCGTCATGAGTCGCAATTGACGTCTTGCCGTGCATCAACCGGTCTGCCCGAACGATACTGCCGCCAAAATGCTGCACGAGACACTGGTGCCCAAGACAAACACCAAGCACCGGCACGCGATCCGCGAAAGCAGCAATCATGGCGAGAGAAACACCGGCATCCTCAGGACGGCCAGGACCGGGAGATATGACCAGATGCGTTGGCGCCAGCGCGACAGCCTCGGCTACAGTGATCGCATCATTGCGATACACCATTACTTCGGCGCCCAGCGCCGCAAATGCCTGCACCACGTTGTAGGTGAACGAGTCGTAATTGTCGATAAGCAACATGCGGACGTTCGCGCCTGCTTTCTCTGCCATCATCACAATCCCTCCCCGGCCATTTCGAGCGCGCGACGCAATATCGCGCTCTTCGCCAGCACTTCCTGATATTCGTTCGCAGGCACTGAATCAGCCACGATGCCGGCGCCAGCCTGGAAACTGTATTGCCCATCCGAGAACACCAGCGTCCGGATTGTAATGGCCTGATCCATGTCACCCGCTGAGCCAAAATAGCCTGCCGTACCGGCATACAACCCACGACCTGTGCATTCCATTTCTTCGATGATTTCCATGGCGCGCACTTTTGGTGCACCGACCAGAGTACCGGCAGGAAAGCTGGCAGCAAATAAGTCGAACTGATCGAACTCTTCAGCAAGCTCGCCTTGCACGCCGCTGACGATATGCATGACATGGCTATAACGCTCGATTGATCGATATGGACTGACGTGCACTGAGCCGGCTTTGGCAACCCGGCCGAGGTCATTGCGCGCAAGATCAACCAACATCACGTGTTCAGCGGCCTCCTTTGGATCCGCGAGCAGGGCTGCTTCGTTTGCATCATCAGCCTCCGGCGTCGCGCCTCGCGGCAAGGTACCCGCGATGGGCCGCAATGATGCTCTCGTTCCGTTTAGCTTTACGAGTGCTTCAGGCGACGAGCCAACAACTTTCAGGTCGCCGAATTCAAGAAAGAACATATACGGCGACGGATTCAGTAAGCGAAGTGCCCGGTAAACCTCAAATGGCGATACGTTGGAGCGTCCATGAAACAACACAGAGACGACGATCTGATAAATATCGCCAGAGGCAATGTACTCTTTACACGCATCAACTCGTTGCGAAAACTCTGCCTCACTCAGGCTGGCTTCAGCTGCAGAGGTCACAACAGGCTCTCGTTGTGCGGGTATCGGCCCGCGCAGGCGCTGAATGACATCCTCCCGCAACGCCCGCCGCTCCTTTTCCGGCCCGTCATGCAACAGCGCAACGCGGCGCGTCAAATGGTCGAATACCAGCAGCGATGCTGGCGCGACAAACGCAGCGTCGGGGATATTTGCTTGCGGCACGGTGTTCTGTGGCAGACGCTCGAACAGCCGCACAACGTCATAGCCGGAAACACCAACCAGACCGCCAGCGAATGGCAGGCCAGCGACCGCTGGTCCGGGTTGCGGCGCCGCGGCAAGGGCCTCGCGCAGTGCGCTCAGATAACTCTGTTGATCTGTAGGTCGCGCCCTCTTTTCATCACCGAACTGCAGACCATCGGCATCCATGCGAACTTCAAGGGCGTCGCCAAACCCCAGGAATGAATATCGGGCCAGTCGCTCTCCGCCCTCAACACTCTCGAGCAAGAACCGTGGCCGCAGGTCGCCGAGCTTCAGATAAGCGGATACGGGCGTATCAAGGTCGGCTGCTATGTCGAATGGAGCTTGCATGTTCTGTTTCCGGTCGAATAAAAAAAGCCCATCTCCACGTTGGCGAAGATGGGCTTCTGGATTGTCTCTCTCAGCTAAGAATCAGCCAGCCGCCCTCTCTGTTGCAGGCAGCCAAGACCAACGGTTGATGTGCTGAGTACTCATTTGCTGAGTATTACCGTCACTTTCGCAAGCGTCAACTGTCGCACCTGAAACCATCTGTTGGCGATGTCGACCTATAGCGAATACAGCATCGGCAGTACCAATGAGAAGCCTATCCACATTATGACCGTTAGCGGGATGCCGACGCGCAGGAAATCAGAAAACTTGTAGCCACCGGCGCTCAGAATCAGGAGATTGGTCTGGTAGCCGTACGGCGTCGCGAAGCTCATATTCGCGCCGAACAGTACCGCGAGAATAAATGGCTCCGGGCTCACGCCCAGCTGCTGTGCGATGCTGACGGCGATCGGAGTGCCGATTACCGCGGCGGCGTTGTTCGAAACGACATTGGTCATTATCGTCATGAGCAACATGAAGAGGCTGAGAATCAAAGCTACCGGCAACCCCGAAGCGGCTTCGACGAAGGCGTATGCAAGGAACACGGCCATACCTGTCCCCATCAGCGCCTTACCAAGCGCCAGGGCCGTAACAATAATCATGATCACGGGCACCGACAAAGCGGTTGCCGCATCGCGCCAACCCAGACAGCCGGTCGCGAGCATCAAACCCAGGCCAACCAGTGCGCTGACGGCGATCGGCAGAAAACCAATGGCAGCCGCCAGCACCACAAAGCCCATAATCGCGAGCGCGCGCTTCGCGTGATGCGTTTGCGGCAGGTCCGTCGTGCCATCAAGCACGAGCATGGAGCCGCTTTCTTTCAGGTTGCTGATTGAATCCCGTGAGCCCTGCACCAGCAGCACATCACCAGCACGCAGACGAATCATGTTGAGGTCACCGGTGACCTGCGAACTCGGCGCACGCGCACGATGCAAGGCAAGCGGCACCAGCCCATAGCTGCTGCTGAATCGTGCCGCGGCGAGGCTGCGCAAATGCAACGGCGAACCACGGGTTACAACAACCTCTGCAAGCTGCTGTCCTTCCGCCTTGAGCGGCGTCTCGTCGTCAATCGGGTGCTCAATGTCGGAAGTATTGAAGAGCGTTGCGCCAAGAATCTGCTCGTAGTGTTTCAGATTCTCCGGCGAGTCCTTAACGAACAGTCGGTCACCGGGTTGCAGCACGACAGATGGAAGCTTGGCGAGGAACAATGACTCGCTGCGCTGAATCTTGTCTATGCGCATCTGGCCGCCGGCTTTTGCCAGCACCTCCGACAAGGTCTTACCGTCGGAGAAACTACCCTCCTTGACGTGCAGCTGAGAGCTGAAGATCCGCGGCGACGTGTCAGCCATCGGTGGCGTGCGATCCGGCAACATCTTCGGCGCCACCAGCCAGAGAAACAGCAAACCGACTCCGCCAACAATCGCGGTCGGCAGCACCCACTCGAACATGCTGAACGAATGCAGACCAAGATCTTGTGAGATGCCCACCACCAGCAGGTTGGTCGAGGTACCAATTGTGGTCGACATACCACCAATGATCGTCGCCAGACCCATCGGCATCATGACCCCGGAAACCGGAAACTTCGCACGCAGCGACGCACCGACAAGAATCGGCATCAGCAATACGACGATCGGTGTGTTGTTCATGAAAGCACTGAGTACCGCTGCCGCGACCAGGGTAATCAGCAGCGCGAGAACCGGCCGCGTCGACCAGGCGCGCGCGACGACATTGGCTAAAGGTTGCAGTGCACCGGTCGTTTCCAGCGCTTTGCCCACCATCATCAGCGCGCAAATTGCGATCAGCGCTTCATTGCCGAAGCTCGCGAAAAAGTCGCTTGCACCGATAATGACTTCGCCATCCCTGGTGTACGGAAACAGCGTAAACCCTGCGACCAGCAGGACAAGAATAGCGAGCGATGAAGACTCGAGCGCGATGCGGTCACGCGTGAACAGGAATAGCGCGACAACCGTTAATGCGAGCACCGCAATTCCGTGCGCGTCAGGTGTAATTGACTGCAATACGACCTCTCAAATTCGATTGCCTCGGACCACAGCCAAACCACGAAGCTGTAATCTGACTTCAATCTGGACGTAGACCGTATCCTAGTTCATACCCGCTCCGCAATTAGCACAGCGTTATCTCTTTGTTGCAGCGCCGCCCAGGCGCGTTGATGGAAGCTCTTGAATTCATTGATATTCCAGCACTTGAGTCTTGCTGTTCGCGCGAAAACACAGGCATCGGCATGCGCGACCAGCGGCAACAGATTGGCGTAGCGCATATCAGGTGGCGAGTCGCTCGGAAAAATCGACCATGGAGACAAGACCAGCAAGTTACGCTGCCGCACCGCACCCTTGTCGATAGCGCGACGCCAACGCATGCGCCAATCATCTCGCGTGTCGCTGCTGGCCAGTAATCGCCCGGGATCGCCCAGGTCCAGCGCTGGTGCATGACCGACCTGACGTGCATGTTGCCGCGATCGCGAGTGCAGGACCTGCTGCACCCAGCGCATTAATTCACTGAGGTTATCAAGGCAGCGAAGACGGCATGGATCAAGGCGCCTCTGCCTCGCCAAATCGCCGAGGCCCGACACGATAATCGCCAGTCGCCGATTCAGCCAGGCATCGTGCCGCGTCGCTGCGGTCGGCCACTCCACGAGGTCAAGCAGCGCATCGCCCGAGTCAACGCTGCAGTGCAGGGCATGCTCAAGAGCGGCTTCATCAATATCACCGCGCTTATCGGCAAAGCGCAGCAGGTCCAGGTGAATTGGCAGCCAGGCGGATCCTGCCGGTACCTGCATGCCGCAGCCCGGCAAGACCGTCGCTGCCGCCTCAGCGGAAAGTAGCGGACACTGTGAGGAGACCACTGATGCACATGCCGCACGAATCGCCGAGCTGTCACGCAAACGCCAGAGCTGCAGCCAGAACTGTTCACACTGCTCACGTGTTGACCCACCTTGTGCGGGATTCATTCTCTCCCCGTCTGCAATCAGGTAGACGGGCCCTTCCCCTAGCAGCTCCCGCCGAGAAGACCACGCCGATTGCGGTGATACGGCATCTGCATCGATCGCGATTTCGATGACGCTAGCCGCAACACTTGCGGCGTGAGCTGCGGCCCGCAACAGTTCGAACAGGCGGCGCAAGGTAGCAACAGCCGCTGGCGTCGAGTCGAGGCCTGTGACGGCAACTGAAAGGCCCTGATCAGCCGCGAGAATCGCAAAAGTCTGCTCATACAGCTGTGACTCGGCCACCTCGGACTCGAAGCTTGTCCGGACGTCAACAGCCAGCGCAGCACCCGGCGCACGAACCCGATGCCCCCTTATGAATACCTGCGGCTCAACACCCGCGACCTCAAGCTGACGGCATAGCTGATAGGCACGCTGCGTGTCGGCGGTCTGCGCCAGGCAATCGCTGCCGTCGGCCGGATATGGGCGGCGTGCTGCCGCAACGTCTTTTTGGCTCACCACCCTTCCTTAGGTTTTGCCAGGTGAGGCGTCCGACCACCGGAGCCCCCAGCGCATTCTGACCCGCAGCCGTTGCGTTGCGCCGCCATGTTATCTGGGCGTGTTGGCCAGATTTTGCTATTGTCGCGGCCCACGACTGCCTGCGCCTTGCTAAAACCTGATGCGGTCGCTGCAAGCAGCGCATACTGGGGCCAGACTCCTGTTTGCGGGGGTTCGGCTCCTGGCAATGACAATGACAATGATTAAAGACAGAGGAACATCACATGCCTTCTTTTGACGTGGTCAGCGACTTCGATGCTCATGAAGCGGCCAACGGTGTTGATCAGGCGAATCGCGAAGTGACCACACGATTCGACTTTAAGGGAACTGGTTCAAAATTTACGCTGGACGAGCAGCTTATAACGCTGGTCAGCCAGAGCGACTTTCAGTTGCAGCAAATGCTCGATATCCTGAAACAGAAGGTCGCAAAACGTGGCATCGACATCGCCTGTTTTGACGAACAGGAACCAGAGGTCAGCGGCAGTGAAGCGCGCCAAAGAGTCATCCTGAAGAAGGGCATTGATTCAGACCTCGCAAGAAAGCTCGTGAAAATGGTCAAGGGCAGCAAGCTAAAAGTTCAGGCCGCCGTGCAAGGCGATCAGCTGCGCATCAGCGGCAAGAAGCGCGATGATCTGCAGGCCGCCATCAACCTGTTCAAAGAAGCCGACGTCGAGCTACCCCTTCAGTACGAGAACTTTCGCGACTAGCAATGGGCACCGGAGTACACAAAGAGTTGCGCCGCCAGGACATCACGTTCGAGGACAAGGATCAGGCGTTGCGCGATGACGTGCGAACGCTTGGAGCAATGGTTGGCGAACTGATCAGCGACCAGGGCGGAGAAGAGCTGTTCGACTTCGTCGAAGCGGCGCGGCAACGCTCCATACGACGTCGCGAGGAAAACGAGAAACCCGGCGAGGAACTCACGGAACTCGTAGCGAATCTCGATCCGGTTTTCGCGCTGCAGGTCATCCGCAGTTTTTCGACCTATTTTCAAATGGTCAATACGGCCGAGAAAGTGCATCGTATCCGCCGTCGGCGCGAGTACTTGCGGCAGGTCGAGTACCACCAGCCAGGCGGCCTCGATGATACTCTGACCAAGCTTAAGGCCTCGGGCGTTGATGCCGACGCCCTGCAACAGCTCTTCGACTCGATGCACATCGAGCCGGTGTTCACCGCTCACCCGACAGAGCCGACCAGGCGCACGATTCTGCGCAAGGAACAAAACATCGTTCGGCACCTTGTCGACATGTTGAATCCGACCATGACGCCGCGGGAAACTTATGTCGCGCTGGAGAATATTCGCCAGCTCATAACGACTGGTTGGCAAACAGATGAGCATCCCTCGGAGCAGATGACCGTTGCTGACGAGCTGGAGCATGTGCTTTTTTTCGTCACAGACGTCCTGTACCGATCGGTCGCACCTTTCTACGAGGATATCGAAGAGGCGGTCTCGCGCATTTACGGTGCGCAAGACAAGCAACTTGAAATACCAAACATTCTGCATTTCGCGTCCTGGGTTGGCGGTGATATGGACGGCAATCCATACGTCAACGCGAAAACGATTCGAGAAACACTCGCGCGGCAGCGCTCGCTTGTTCTCGATCTGTACTACAAAGAATGTGCGACTTTGTCCGGCAAGCTCAGCCAGTCCTCGGACCGGGTCACTGTCAGCGATGAGCTGCGCGCAAAGATTGACGAGTACCGCACTGTTTTCCAGACCGCTTACCATGCTGTGCCCGCCCGGCATCGAGACATGCCTTACCGGGTCTTTCTGCGCCTGATACAGCAGCGATTGCAGTCGACCTATGACGACGACGTATTTCCTTACGAAAAGGCGGCACAGTTTCTTGCGGACATCGAACTGGTAGCAACAAGCCTGCGGGCAAACAAAGGCGAACACGCTGGTTTGTTCGCTATCAAGCGACTTCTCCGGCGCATCAAGACCTTCGGCTTTCACCTGGTCACACTGGATGTTCGACAAGACGCCGAGGTTCATCGAAGCGTAGTCGCCGAGTGCCTCGGAGAAGAGGACTGGGCCGACTGGTCGGCGGCAGATCGAGCCACACGAATCAGCGAGGCCATACAGAATCGCGAGAGCATCCCGGACTCGCTTAGTACGATGGCGCGCAAGACCATCAGCGTCTTTCAGGCAATAGCCTCCTGCCGGCGAAAGTACGGCCCAAGGGCTATTGGTCCTTTCGTTATCAGCATGACGCAAGGGGCCGACGACATTCTGTCGGTATTGCTGCTTGCTCACTGGGGTGAACTGCACAATCGCCGCGGCGATGTGCCACTGGATATTGCGCCGCTTCTGGAGACGGTTGACGATCTTCAGGCTGGCCCGCGAATCCTGCAGTCGCTGCTTGCTGTTGATCTTTATCGTGACCACCTCGCGAAACGCAAGAATTGCCAGACCATCATGATCGGCTATTCCGACAGCAATAAGGACGGCGGCCTGGCGTCAGCACGCTGGGCGCTGCAGAACGCACAGATCGCACTGGCCGAAGCTGCTGCGGCGGAAAAAATTGAACTTACCCTCTTCCATGGCCGCGGCGGGACAATCAGCCGTGGTGGCAGCAAGACACATGTCGCGGTGCTTGGTGCACCGCCCGGAACCGTCAATGGCCGCCTGCGAGTAACGGAACAGGGCGAGATCATCAATGAGAAATACGGTTTGCGAGGTATCGCGCTCAGAACGCTGGAACAGGCAACGGGTTCCGTAGCGCTTGCTACTGCGCTGCCAAACCATCGTGGCAATGACATGCCCGAGTGGCACGCGATGATGGATGTAATCGCCGACGAAAGTCGACGCGCTTATCGGCAGCTGATTTACGAAACGCCTGGCTTTTACGAGTACTTTCGTCAGGCAACGCCGATCGACCTGATTGAGCGCATGCGCATAGGGTCACGACCTTCGGCGCGCCGCTCGCAATCCGGAATCGGCGATCTGCGGGCAATTCCCTGGGTTTTCTCCTGGACGCAAGCCAGATGTATGCTGCCAGGTTGGTACGGTCTCGGCACCGGGCTTGCCAGAGCCGCCGAACAGTTTGATGACGCTGCGTTCCGACAGATGTTTTCGGAGTGGTACTTCATGCGCGCGATGTTCGCCGATGCAGAGATGGTGCTTGCGAAGGCGGACCTCGGTATCGCCAGTCTGTATTCGAAGCTCGCCGGCGATTTACACAGCGAATTCTTCCCGATCATAGAGAAGGAAAATGCGCTTACGCATGGACTGATTCTTGAGTACTCAGAGCATGACTCGTTGCTGCAGGGCGACAACATACTGCAGCGCTCGATTATGCTGCGAAACCCGTACATTGATCCGATGAGCCTGATGCAGGTCGATTTGCTGGCGCGCTGGCGCGACGGCGGCCGCGAGGAGGGTGAGCTTTTCGATGCGCTGCTGGCCAGCGTGAATGGTATTGCTCAAGGCCTGCAAAACACGGGCTGATCTCTGCCAGCAGCGCTCAGGTCTCCACAAAGCTTGTAAAATCCCGCAGCGCTTTCCTGCTGATGTCGGGCACCTTGGCGTTCTCGTCCGGATAGCCGACAACCAGCAGCAGAAACGGCCTTTCGCTGCTCGGACGACCCAGTATTTCATTGAGAAACTTCATCGGGCTCGGCGTATGTGTCAGGCATGCGAGCCCCGCATGGTGCAACGCGGTGATCAACATGCCGGTAGCAAGACCGGTCGACTCTGACGGGTAGTAGTGCTTCACCTTGCGGCCATCTTCGAGCTTGGCGAACTTCTGCAGGAAGACAGCAATCAGGTACGGGGCTGTCTCAAGAAAGGGTTTGCTGTCGTCCGTGCCAAGCGGTTCGAGTGCTGCCAGCCATTCCGGCGATGCCCGATGCTCATAAAATTCGCGCTCTTCGGCTTCCGCCGCTATGCGAATCTGCCGCTTTGTCTCAGGCCCACTGACAACCGCGAAGTGCCACGGTTGCAGGTTCGCACCGCTAGGCGCCGTGTTCGCCGCCTGCAACGCGGTCTCAATGATGTCTCTCGGCACGGCTCGATCAGAAAAATCCCGCACCGTGCGGCGACGATCAAGCTCCGCGTAAAACGCCGCGAGCCTTGAGCGCATCTCCTCAACAGGATACTCACGATAATCAGGCAACGGAATTGTCGGGTATTCGTTCACAAACTCTCCTTAGCTTCAAACCAGAGCTACGCTGTATCACCAAGTTGCCGCAAGACAGTCCAATCGTCGGTATCCGCCTCAGATACCGCTCTGCCCAGCATCGATATGCCGGCCTCATGTACCGATTCGGCACGGCCAGTGATCAGCGGATGCCAGGCAGGCAGGCTTTGCTGGTTGGCCAGCCGACGATAAGCGCAGGTCGCCGGCAGCCAGTTGAACTGCTCCGGCTTGTCCACCGAGAGGACCAGACAGTCCGCGACACGCTTCGCTCGATTCGCATAGTCGCCGCAACGGCAGGTCTCAAGAACAAGCATGTGACAGGCGACGTCCGTATAGAAAATCTCGCCCGTATCTTCGTCCTCAACCTTGTGCATACAGCACAGCGCGCATCCATCGCAGAGACCATCCCACTCTGCGCTCGACATCTCGGCCAGTGATTTGCGTTTCCAGTATTCTTCGGTCATCGTTCTTCGCTCCCCAACAAAGAGTAACGCAATTAGCGATGAAAGCTGTATTTCTTGACTATGCAACGGTCGGCCCGGGACTTGACCTGAGTCCGTTGAAAACAATTTTTCCGGCACTTATGATCTTTGACGCCACCGCCGAAGAACAGGTGTCCGAGCGAACCCGGGATGCCGAGTTCGTCTTTGCCAACAAAGTGCGCATGACGAAAGAGCGCATACAGGAGGCAAGCAAACTCCAGTTTATCGGCCTGACCGCAACCGGGGTCGACAATATCGACCTGCATGCTGCTGCTGAGAACGGCGTCGCCGTCTGCAATATTCGCGGCTATTGCACACAGTCAGTCACCGAACACGTCATGGGAGTCTTGCTGGCCTTGACCCACAGCCTCAGTCGCTACGCGCAATCGACCCGGGCTGGTGAATGGCAGCGCGCTAACAACTTCTGCATGCTCAACCACCCCATCCGGGAGCTTTCGGCGATGACCATGGGCATCGTGGGCTACGGAGAACTCGGTGGTGGTGTCGCTCAGGCCGCGAGACAATTCGGCATGCGGGTCCTGATTTCCGAACGAGCGGGCAGCAACTGTGCCGCGGAAGGACGCGTGCCTTTTGAGCAAATTCTGCAACAAGCTGACGTCATTTCTCTGCATTGTCCACTGAACGATAAGACCAGCGGCCTGTTCGGTGCTGCAGAGTTTCGGCAGATGAAGTCCGACTCTATTCTGATCAATACCGCGCGTGGCGCGCTGATTGATTCGGCGGCTCTGGTTGATGCTCTGCGCAGCGGACAGATTGGTGCTGCCGGTATTGATGTGCTGCCAGAGGAGCCCCCCGTTAACGGCAATCCGTTACTCGATTACGATGCTGATAACCTGATTGTTACACCGCACATCGCGTGGGCCAGCAATGAGGCACGTCAGGGCGCAATCAATGAGCTGGCCGCCAACGTGACGGCCTTTCTTGATGGTCAACGACGAAACCGGATCGTTTAAACATAGTTGATCGCCTTTCGTTGCACTCAGAAAAACAGCCTTCACCAGCAACGCACTGTCAGAGCACACCGTAGGAGCGCGCCCCAACGCGCGAATGGTCATCACGCAGGAAGAACCACGTTGTCACCTGGACCAATCGAAGCAACGTTTTCAACCCGGCTTTAGCGAGGATCCCATCTGATATCGCGCGCATGGCGCGCTCCTACAGGTGGCTCTACCCCGGGATCGTTGCACAGATTTTGCGCCGATAATTTGCGAATGGTCATCGCGCTCAAGAAACTTTGATGGTCAACATCGAAACCGGATCGTTTAACGGGACGTCGTAGGAGCGGGCCCAGTTTATCGAACTGAACCGTCTTCGACTGGCACCCGCTGTATTTTTGAGACCCCGCGAATGGTCATCGCGCCGGAAAAACTACGTTGTCACTTGGAACAAAATAAGCCAACGTTCTCAAACCAGCTTTAGTGAGGATCCCATCTGATATCGCGCGCATGGCGCGCTCCTACAGGGGGTTCTACTCAGGGGTCGTTGCGCGGGGGTTATGCGCCGATAATCTGTCGGGCCCATTGGACGACGGCTCGTACGCGCGGCGCAGACATATCGTGAGCTTCATCGAAGCTGACCCAGCGCCACTCGTGGTGCTCGGGCTCCCCGGTTTCGGGTGAGATGCCCATCAACACGTTCGCCATTTGTGTTTTGGCGATGAAGTACTGTGCTGTCTTGCCACGACTGTAGGGCCCCGTTGAAATGCTTCTGTCGCCCCAGTCGAAAGCAAGCTCACCAATGCCGGTTTCCTCGTCCAGTTCACGCAACGCTGTTTGCATGGGGTCCTCGCCCGCCTCCTGAAGTCCCTTGGGAAAATCCCAATGATGGTAGGCGCGCAGCATCAGGGTGACCCAGCCGTCATCGGTAGCTCGTCCGAGCACGATCCCGCATGACAGGCGATCAATCTGCATTTCTAGGCGCTCCTGAGCACATCAGCTGGCGGCGCGTTTACGGCGCCCCTGGCCGCGAAGAAACCACTCGCGCAAACGATCAATACACCGCTCGTGAGGCCGACGATCCACAACAGCGGATTGAATACGTATGGCAGCTCGAACAATTTCACCGCGACCAGCGCGGCGAGTATTGACGCACCGGCCGATGCGAGCAGTCCCGCCGCCAGACCAAGCGCCGCGAATTCTGTCATCACGCCCGCGAACACCGTACGTTTTCGTGCTCCCAGCGCGCGCAACATGGCGCTTTCGAATCGACGCTCATCGATTGTTGATTGCACTGCCGCAAACAGTACCGCGACACCGGCAGCAAGGGTAAACATAAATACCGCCTGTACAGCCATGCTCGCTTTGTTAATGATGCCGCGAACCTGCTCCAGTATGGCGTCCAGATTGATCACCGATACGCTTGGGTGTGCGCGTACAAGATTGACCAACACCTGCCGCTGGCTTTGTTCCAGCCGCAGACTGGAAACAAACGTGGCCGGATATTCTTCCAGCGCCCCTGGCGACAGAACGATGAAGAAGTTCGGACTGAACGAATCCCAGTTAATTTTTCGAATGCTCGCAATCTCGGCATCCAGCGTTTGGCCCGCAATAAGAAACTGCAGTCGATCGCCGACCACCAGACCGGAGTCGGTTGCGGCCTCTTCCTCAATCGAAACAAGTGCAGGCCCGGCATAGTCAGCCGGCCACCACTCGCCATCGACGATCTCATTACTGGGACTAAGGTCTGTAGCCCATGAAAGATTGGCCTCTCGGTTTGCAAGCCAGTCTCCGTCGGGCGTGGGATAGGTGCGGTCCTTCACCGACTCGTCGTTGATCAACGTCATGCGCGCCCGTACCATCGGATCGAATCGCGGCACCGCTATGTTCGCCGTACTGAATATTGCGGCTATAGCTTCGCGCTCTTCTCGCTGGACGTTAATGATGAAGTGGTTTGGCGACTCTTCGTCGAGCGTGTTCGCCCATCCCTCGAGTAAGTCCGTACGCACAATCGAAAGCAACAACAGAACGGTCAGGCCAAGGCCGAAAGCCACCACCTGCACGGCGCTATCGCGACCGCGGCGAGCGATATTCGCCAGGCCGTACCGCCAGGCAACACCAACACCGGAACGAAACCGCCCCATTGACGCGACCAGGCCCCGGCCCACGAGGTACAGAGCCGCCGCCATAACGACAATGCCGCCGAGCAGAATCAGCAACATCATCGGATCTCTGACAGATTGATACAAGAGTGCGGCCACCGCGGCGAGCGAAAGCCCGGCAACCACAATTCGCGATGGCGCAGGCGGCATCGCATCGTGGCGCAGGACACGCAGTGGTGGCGTATTGCGTAGCTGAATAAGAGATGGCAGCGCAAAGCCCATGAGCAGGACGAGCGCACTGACGCTTGCAAGCACGACAGGCATCAAACTCGCGTCTGGAAGATCTGCTGCGATTATGTCCGACAGCATCCAGGACAGAACCCCTTCGGCCGCATATCCGACGGCGCTACCCATTGCTACACCGAGCACGCCCAGCAGGAATAACTGTAGGGTCGCCACAGAAATAACGAAGCCCTGCGTCGCACCGAGACTCTTCATCAGGGCAACGGTATCCATGCGTCGATGCGCAAAACGGCGAGCGGACATCGCTATCGCAACCGCGCTGAGTAGCAAGCTAACGATCGCCGTCAAAGAGAGAAAGCGTTGCGCGCGATCAGCCGCTCTGTACGCTCGATTACTACTTTCTTCCTGGCTACGCACCCGCACCGAATCCGGCAGGTCGTCCTGAATCGCCGCATTGAAATCGCTGACCGATGCTTCTTCTCCCGCCACCAGCAGCGCATAACTCACCCTGCTGCCTTCGCCGATGAGGCCCGTGGCGGGAATGTCTTTGATGTTGGCCAGGAAGGACGGCGCCAGTGAAGCAAAACCAATCGATTGGTCGGGTCTGTAGGTTAGGACCGCGGCAACAACAAGGTCGGCCTCGCCGACTGACAATGAGTCACCGACGTCAGAGTTGAGCTTTGCCAGTAACGCGCCGTCCACCCAGATTTGGCCTTGCGGTGGAACGGTCTCGACCTCTCGCTGACTGCCAAATAGTTCGTCTGAGACACGCACAATACCGCGCAACGGATAGGTCTCGCTGACGGCTTTGACCGTAGCCAGCGCACTTTCTTCGCCGGCATACACCACGGTTGGGAAGGTCTGTGTCTCGGCCGTCGCCAGCCCGGCATCGGCAGCCGCAGTGCGCCAGACCGCGGGAATAGGCTCTTGCGATCGAAGGCGCAAGTCGGCGGCCAGGACTTCATTGGCCTGTCGCGCGACCGCCTTGCCGATTCGGTCGGTCAAAAAGCCCACCGCCGTGAGTGCGGCGACAGCAAGCACTACCGCTGTGAGTAGCACCACGACCTCGCCCGAGCGCAATTCCCGCCCGAAGCTGCGCATGGCAAACGCGAATGCCTTCACGCCGCACCGCTCCTGGCAGCCATCTTCTGGTCACCGACCAGCTGCCCACCATCAAGACTAAGCACGCGCTCACAGCGCTGCGCCAGCGAGTTGTCATGGGTTACGAGAATCAGCGTTGTTGACGAATTGCGATTGAGATCGAACATGAGGTCCATAATCGTCGCGCCGGTCTTGCTATCCAGATTCCCGGTTGGCTCGTCCGCAAACATAACGGCTGGCTCGGTTGCAAATGCACGTGCTATTGCAACGCGCTGCTTTTCACCGCCGGACAACTGCGCCGGATAGTGACTCCAACGATCGCTCAGCCCGACCTGTTCGATAATCTGCAACGAAAGTTCACGCGCATTACGCGCGCCGGCCAACTCCAGCGGCAACATGACGTTCTCCAGCGCATTTAGCGACGGCACCAGATGAAACGATTGAAAGACGAAGCCGACGTTTTCGGCCCGCAGGATGGCGCGCCCGTCTTCATCGAGCTCACTCAGATTGGAGCCATTCAGCTCAACGTGCCCGCTGCTGGGCAGATCGAGTCCGGCGAGTAACGCCAGCAGCGTGGACTTGCCCGCACCAGAAGGGCCCACGACGGCAACCGTCTCTCCTGCAGCAATGCTGAAACTGACCTCTGAAAGAATGGTCAGACTACCTTCCGGGCTGCTAACCTGTTTGCTGATGTTGTGCGCCGCGAGAACTGTGGCTTGATCTGGTGACTGATTCGACATGCGAAAATTATTAACCTTGTTCATCTTGTTGTTGACCGCAAATGGCTACGCCGTGGAGAAGCCGGCTGTACTGGTCTTCGGCGACAGCCTGAGTGCGGGCTATGGTATTAATGTAGACCAGTCCTGGACCGCATTGTTGCAATCACGTCTGGAACAGCAAGGGTACGAACATCGCGTCGTCAACGCCAGCATCAGCGGCGATACCACGGAGGGCGGCGCAGCACGAATTGGCCAGGCACTGGATAACTTTCAGCCGTCTCTCGTGATTCTCGCGCTCGGCGGCAACGATGGCCTTCGCGGCATACCTGTCGACAGGATGAAAGTGAATTTGGAGAAGATCATCCAGGCCAGCGCTGAATCCGGTGCCGCAGTCGTGATACTGGGCATTCGGATACCACCGAATTATGGGCCCCGCTACAGCAATGCGTTCGAGAACGTCTACCGGGAACTCGCGACGGAGAACAACGTGCCATGGATTGAGTTCTTCATGGAAGGCGTTGCGCTCAACGATGAGCTCATGCAGGACGACGGCATTCACCCTAACGCCGAGGCACAGGGCGTGTTACTCGACAACGCCTGGCCGATAATTGACCAGGCACTTGCTGCAACGGCGAACTGACATATTGTGGCAAATCCTCTGCATTCGACGTATTCGATGCGCTATGCTTTCCATCGACCTGTACGACGACAATTCTTCTAACAACTAGCAGGTACTCGCAACTTGGAAAAAATCTGGCTTAAGTCTTACTCTCCCGGCGTGCCTGAAGAAGTACCACCGCCGTCATTCAGCTCTGTTCGGGAGTTGTTCGAACAGTCTTTTGAGAAGTACCCGGACCGGCCGGCCTACACCAACATGGGAGCAACGCTCAGTTACCGACAGCTCGACGAGTTGTCGATGCAATTCGCCTGCTACCTGCAAAACACGCTCGGCCTGGTTCGTGGCGAGCGGGTCGCGATCATGTTGCCCAATGTGCTGCAGTACCCGGTCGCAATGTGCGGGATATTTCGCGCCGGCCTGGTCGTGGTCAATGTGAACCCACTGTATACCGCGCGTGAACTCAGCCATCAGCTCACTGATTCCGGTGCCAAGTGCATTATCGTGCTTGAGAATTTTGCACATGTCGTCGAAAAGGTCATCGATAAGACGGCTGTTGAGAAGGTGATAACGACGGGCATTGGCGACTTGCTGAGCTGGCCCAAGAGCCTGCTCACTAACTTTGTCCTGCGGTACGTCAGGAAATCCGTGCCGGCGTTTTCGTTGCCAAACCATACGAGTTTCAGGGAGGCCCTGCGTGCGGGGGCAAGTCAGACGCTGACCCCGGTCGAGCTTGGTTTTGCTGACATCGCTTTCCTGCAATACACAGGCGGTACCACCGGCGTCTCCAAGGGCGCCATGCTCAGCCACAGAAACATGGTGTACAACGTCGCGCAAACCGTTCTCTGGCAACAGGACGCGTACAAGGAGTTTGACTCCATCGTCGCCATAACCGCGCTGCCGCTGTATCACATATTCAGTCTGCAGGGGAATTGCCTGACTGGCATGCAACAGGGCGGCCTCAATGTACTGATTACTAACCCGCGCGACTTTAAAGGCTTTGCCAAGGAGATAGCGAAGCACCGTTTTAACCTGTTCGCCGGTGTGAACACATTGTTCGCGGCATTGCTGCATACGCCGGGTTTCGCGAGTATCGATTTCTCTGCCCTGCGCGTTAGTGTCGGCGGCGGCATGGCGGTGCAGCCGGCGGTTGCCAAAGAGTGGAAAGCCGTCACCGGCAATCCGATCCTGCAGGGATATGGTCTGACGGAAACATCTCCGGTCGCCATTGCTTGCCCGCTTGGAGCCGAGTTCACCGGCACGATCGGCCTGCCTGTCCCGTCGACCAGTGCCAAGATCTGTGACGATGATGGCAACTCGTTGGCGGTCGGCGAGATCGGCGAAATCTGTATCAAAGGCCCACAGGTCATGGAAGGCTACTGGCAACGACCCGAAGAGACCGACGAAGTCATGCTTCCGGGCGGCTGGATTCGCACCGGCGACGTTGGCCGATTTGATGCAGAGGGCTTTGTCTATATTGAGGATCGGAAGAAGGACATGATTCTCGTGTCCGGATTCAACGTCTATCCGAATGAGATCGAAAATGTCGTTGTCGAGATGGTCGGTATTCTGGAGGCGGCGGCCATTGGCATCGAAGACAAGACCTGTGGCGAGGTCGTGAAACTGTTTGCCGTGCGCAAGCACCCAGACGTCACCGAGCAGGATGTACTCGATCACTGCCGCGAGAATCTCACCAACTACAAGCGGCCAAAAATCATCGAATTCCGGGACGATTTACCGAAGACCAACGTTGGTAAGATTTTGCGGCGCGCGCTGCGCGACGAATAGTCGACCTCGCTAGTCTGATTTATCCGCATGATATTGCGGGCTTAGCTCGTGCACCGCATCGACCAGCGCCCCCAGATGCTCGGGATCAATGTCGGGCGTAATGCCGTGGCCCAAATTGAACACATGCCCGGGTCCATTGCCGTAGCTCTCGAGAACCCTCGCCACCCCTGCACGGATGACTTCCGGACTCTCCCGCAACGTCGCAGGGTCGAGATTTCCCTGCAGCGCAACCTTGTCTTGTACATATTCGCGAGCGGTACTGAGGTCGGTGGTCCAGTCGACCCCCAGTGCATCACAGCCGGTTTCCACCATATCGGCAAGCATCGGGCCGGCGCCCTTCGTGAACAGAGTGACAGGAATACGCTGCCCGCCTTTCTCTCGGGTCAGACCATCCACAATCGCCTGCATGTTTGCCAGTGAGAAACGCTTGTACTCCTCAAGCTCAAGTGCCGCACCCCAGGTGTCAAAGATCATGATCGCCTGCGCGCCTGCTGCGACCTGGGCATTGAGATAATCGACGGTCGTCGCCGCGATTTTGTCGAGCAACATTGTCAGGGCCGCCGGATCTTCAGCAGCCAGACCGCGAATCGTTGGCAACTCGCGGCTCGATCTACCTTCAACCATGTAGGTCGCAACGGTCCAGGGGCTGCCAGCAAAGCCGATGAGTGGCACGCTGCCGGCCAGCTCTCTTCTAATCAGAGAAACCGCATCGAAGACATAGCCGAGTTCCGCAGAGACATCGGGCATGTACAGCTTTTTGATATCGGCAGCCGTTTGCACGGGACGACGAAAGCGCGGGCCCTCACCGGTTTCAAAATGCAGGCCAAGTCCCATCGCATCCGGCACCGTCAAGATGTCGGAAAACAGGATGGCCGCGTCCAGTTTGAAGCGGCGCAGCGGCTGCAAGGTCACTTCGCAGGCCAATTCGGGATTTCGACACAGGCTCATGAAGTCGCCGGCCTGCGCCCGAACCTCACGATACTCAGGTAGATAGCGGCCCGCTTGCCGCATGATCCAGACCGGTGTGCGCGATACCGGCAAGCGTTGCAGAGCGCGCAGAAATATGTCGTTCTTGAGTTCAGTCATCAGTTTGCTACCTGTGCGGCGATTGTTGCCTGTATGCCCTCAGCGGCGGCTCGGGGACTGTCCGCGTCGCGTATCGGGCGTCCGACTACAATGTAGTCGGCACCATTTTGAAAAGCCTTCTCGACACTGACCACCCGCTTCTGATCGCCGCTTGGTTTATTGTCGACCGGTCGTATGCCAGGCGTAATGACCAATAGCTTCGAGTCAAGGTATTCGCGCAGCTTCGGTACTTCCAGCCCTGACGATATAACGCCGTCGCAACCCGCCTCCAGGGCTCGTCTGGCGCGCGACAGTACCAGCGCTTCAATATCACAATCGAAACCCAGATCGTCAAGATCGCCTCGATCGAGACTCGTCAGAACGGTTACGCCGAGCACTTTCAGGCTGTCGCCTTTGTTCTCGGCGGCCGCTTCCATGATCGACTGGTTGCCGTGAACCGTAACGAAGCTTGCGCCCCGGTCTTTCAAACGTCGTACGGCAGATCCTACCGTCGCAGGTATATCAAAAAACTTAAGGTCGCAGAAAACTTTCTTATCTCTCGCCAGCATCCAGTCAAGCAACTCGAAATAGCCGCCACTCATCATCAGCTCCAGGCCGATTTTATAGAAATTGACGGCATCACCCAACTCCTCGGCCAGCGCACGAGCGCGATCGCAGTCGGGCACATCCATCGCAAAAATGAGTCGTTCGCTGCTTGGGATCGACTTGTCGCTCACTGTAAGACCTCGCTGGTTCCAGTCTGCCCGGATGCCGGTCAGATCGCGCCGCATTCTATCAGTCTGAAATGCGTTCGTGTTCCGAGATTGCATAGCGGTCTGTCATCCCGGCGATATAGTCAGCCACGACCCGAGCCCGGCCAGCATCGTCTTCCTGCGCTGCCGCCGTTGAGAACTCCAGCGGCATCTGCCCAACATCGGCCTGATAGGTCGCGAAAAGCTCACGAATCATCGCCTGTACTTCACGCGTCATCGCGAGCTTATTCTCGTGTCGGTAAAGGTGTTTGTTGAGGAACTGCTTCAATGACGTGTGCTGCTGATACATGTCGGCAGAAAGCACCACGAGCGTCTTGCCCGCGGTGCGCACGGCATCAATCGACTCGGGTTGCGCGGTATCAAGCCGCGCTTGAGTCTCGGTAATCAGATCGGTTACGACAGCGTTGATCATGCGGCGAAGGATCTCGTAAATCAGCCGACGATCTTCGAGATCGGGGTAGCGTTCATGAACTTCTGCATACTGGGTTTCGAACAGTCGTTGCTCTCGCAACTGCTCCAGCGTCAGGAGGCCAGCACGAAATCCATCGTCAACGTCGTGGTTGTTGTAAGCAATAGCGTCGACAATATTGGCGATCTGCGCTTCGAGCCCTGGCTGTTCGCGCTTCAGGAAACGCTCACCGATCTCTCCAAGCTGTTCGGCATTGCGCGTTGAACAATGCTTCAAAATGCCTTCGCGGGTTTCAAAAGTAAGATTCAAGCCCGGAAAATCTGCGTACTTCGCTTCCAGAAGATCGACCACACGCAGCGACTGCAGGTTGTGCTCAAACCCGCCAAAGTCAGCCATGCAGGCATTGAGCGCATCCTGCCCCGCATGTCCGAAGGGTGTATGCCCCAGATCGTGGGCGAGGCAAATAGCCTCTGTCAGAGGCTCATTCAATCGCAATGCTGTCGCCACCGTCCGACCAATTTGCGCGACTTCCAGCGAATGCGTCATTCGGGTGCGGTACAGATCACCCTCGTGATTGACGAAAACCTGAGTCTTGTACACCAGGCGGCGAAAACCCGTTGAATGGATAATACGATCCCGGTCTCGTTGGAACTCGCCGCGGTAGGCGGCTCGCGGTTCCTCGTAGCGCCTGCCACGACTTCGCGACTCTGTGGCCGCATACGCCGCGAGGCCACTCTCATTCATCCGTCGGTCACCGCAAGCACTCGCTGCAAGAGGTCTTCATCATAGTCACCAGTGATCACCGCCTCACCGAGTGACGCGAGAAGAACAAAGCGAAGCTGCTTGCGCTGCACCTTTTTATCCATGCCCATGGCTGCCCTGAGCCTGGACGCTCCGACTGCCGGCGGCACAACAGGCAGCCCGGCAGCGGCGACCAGAGCTCGCAGTCTTTCGACGTCTGCGGCATCCATTGCGCTAATCTGCGCCGCCATGATCATGCCTGCGGCGACGGCTTCACCGTGCAGCCATTTGCCATAGCCCAGGCAGTGCTCGATCGCATGACCAAACGTGTGGCCAAAATTGAGGATGGCGCGCCGCCCCATTTCTCGCTCATCGTCGGCAACGACAGACGCCTTGATTTCACATGATCGTCGTACTGCGTGCGCCAGCGCATCCGGTTGCTTGGCTAGCAGCGCTGGCATGTTTTGCTCGAGCCAGGCGAAGAACTCGGCATCGGCGATAGCGCCATGCTTGATCACTTCCGCCAATCCGGCTTTGAGTTCGCGGTCCGGTAATGTCGACAGAGTGTCAGTATCGATCAACACCAGCTGAGGCTGGTGAAATGCGCCGATCAGGTTTTTACCCTTGGTGTGGTTCACGCCGGTCTTGCCACCGACCGATGAGTCCACTTGCGCGAGCAGCGTTGTTGGTACCTGGATAAAGTCGACCCCGCGCATATAGCATGCGGCGGCGAACCCCGTGATGTCGCCGACGACACCGCCCCCAAGAGCTATGACCGTTGTATCGCGATTGCTGCCGGTGGCCACCAGCTTGTCGAGTACCTGACCGGCGGTTGCAATCGTTTTCCAGGCTTCACCATCGGGCAACATGAGCGTCTCTACAGAGCGGTTCTGTATGCTTGCTTGCAGTGCCTCCAGGTACAACGGTCCAACCGTTTCGTTGCTTACGATCAGGCAGTCCTGCCCGGCGATGTGGCTGCTTACATCAAATCCACCGCCCAGCAGTCCGCGACCGATGACGATCGGGTAGCTACGCTCGCCGAGAGCGACAGTGATGGTTTGTTTGGCCGGCATGATGAGCAGAGTGTCATCTATATTGGTGGGGGACTGCAAGTTGCGGCGCACCCGAATCGCCAGAGCGCTGCAATGCTAAAACTGTTCCAGTATTTCCGTTGCGACGGCTTTGACTTTACGACCGTCGGTCTCGACCACCAAATCGGCAATTTCCCGGTACAGAGGATCGCGCACTTCCATCAGTGATTGCAGGGTTTGCCTGCGGTCGCCCGTCTCCAGCAGCGGTCGGTCGCGACCCTTCTGCGTGCGCATAAGTTGCTGATCAACGGTGGTGTAGAGATACACCACGAAGCCTCGTGCACCCAGACGACTGCGACTGTCGGCATCGATTACCGCGCCGCCGCCGGTCGCAAGCACCACGGCTTCCATGTTCGACAAGTCGTCGATGACTTTGACCTCACGGGCGCGAAAACCGGCTTCGCCTTCCTTCTCAAAGATGAACGGAATATCAACACCGGTTCGCGTCTCGACCTCGTCGTCGCTGTCGACAAATGTCAAATGCAGCATGCGTGCCAGCTGCCGGCCAACGGCCGACTTGCCAGAGCCCATTGGCCCGATCAGGAAGAGATTCTTGGGGTGTTTCATCAAGCCCGATATTTTCCTGTGCGGTGTTGAGTTCTCAGCGTGAAAGTACTGAGGACTAAAAGAGAAAGCCAACCCGGAGGTTGGCTTTGATTCTCATCCTATATGAGTCGGCTTAGTAAATACTAGAGCCTTCTTCAAGAATTCGAGGCGTTACGAAGATCAGCAGCTCGGCCTTGTTGTCAATTCGCTGTGTGCTTCTGAAAAGCACGCCTACGAAAGGAATATCGCCAAGCCACGGTACCTTGTTGACCGTTTCGCGACGTTCTGTCTCGTAAATGCCGCCCAGAACTACTGTCTGGCCGTCGGCAACGAGAACCTGCGTTTCAACAGCTCGCGTATCGATACTGGGAACAGTACCACCAAGACCACCGGTCGAAATAATTTCACCAACGCTGTCCTTGTGAACAACAAGGTCCATGATGATGTTGTTGTCCGGGGTGATCTGTGGCGTCACCGTCAGGCTCAATACCGCTTTCTTGAATGAAACCGTCGTTGCGCCTGATGAGGATGCCTGCTGATAAGGAATCTCGACACCCTGCTCGATACGCGCTTCTTTCTGATTTGCAGTAATGACTCGCGGTGTTGATACGATCTCGCCTCGGCCTTCCGCCTCCAGCGCCGTCAACTCGAGATCGACGAGGTAGTCGCTCTCGAGTACAGCAAGAGAGAAGCGGCCCGCTGCGTCACCAATCGGGACGTTAACGTTGTAACGATTCTGCAGGTTCGGTAGCTGAATCGGGAAGTACGTACCGTTTGCGGGATCTGCAAGATTCTCCAGCGCAGAATTGATCATGGTATCCGTACCCACACCGGTTCCGGAAATCGTGGCCAGACCACCGCCGCCATTTTCGTTGTATCCAGTGACACCGAGGCGAATACCGAGGTCTCGACTGAAGGTGTCGCCTACGACCACAATTCTCGACTCGATCAAAACCTGCTTGATCGGGATATCCAGCGTCTGCACCATGCGGCGAATGTTTTGCAGCGACATTGCTGTTGCCTGGACCAGTATGGTGTTGGTTCGATCATCGACAGAAATATTGCCTCGCTCGCCGAGCAGGCTGCCGCCATCGCCACCGCTGATCAGCGATGCCAGATCGGATGCTTTCGCATAATTCACTTGCAGAAACTCGGAGTAAAGCGGCTCTAGCTCCTGAATAGCCAGTTGCGCCTGAAGGTCCGCCGTCTCGCGAGCAGCAATTTCCTCAGCCGGTGCAACGATGATGACGTTGCCGTTCTGGCGCATATCCAGACCCTTGGTCGTCATTACGATGTCGAGCGCCTGATCCCAGGGAACGTTACGCAAGCGTAACGTTACATTGCCCTGCACCGTATCCGACACAACGATGTTGCGGCCTGATGTTTCAGCAAGTAGCTGCAGCACAGCACGTGTTTCAATATCCTGGAAGTTAAGCGTTAAACGCTGGCCTTCATATTCTTTCGTTTCTGAGAACAGGTTTGATGTCTCAGCATCCTCGGCGCTGACCGGATTGATTTCGATCGTGAATTCGGTGTCTGTCTGATAAGCAAGCTGCTCATACTTGCCGTCTGCAGAAATTACGATGCGTGTATCAAGATTGGTTCGCAGCGTATCAACAGTTGCTACCGGTGTTGCGAAGTCCGCAACGTCCAAACGACGCATTAGCTCTGCGGGCAAGCCTGTGTCCTTAAACACGGCCACAACTCGTCCGCCTTCCTGACGGATGTCAACGGGTGTTGTCGGATCGGTGAGGTTGATGATTACGCGGCCACCGCCCTCGCTTGTGCGGCGAAAATCTACGCCCGTAATGGCCCGACTGCCGGCTGTTGTGTATGCATTCGATACAGGAGCTGCAGCACTGGCGAACTGGGTTGTGTCAGAGCTGTATTCCTCACTGTCACCAAGTACGATCGTTACCGTGTTGCCACTGTAATCCGTCTCGTAGGCGACCATCGATTCAAGGTTGAGAACCACACGCGTGCGGCCATTGGCCTCCGCGGTCAGTACGGTATTCAGAGGACCCATATTGACATCGCGACGACGCGATGAAAGACCCAACGACGTATTCGGCAGGTCGAGCGCAATTCGCGCCGGATTGTCAATCGTGAATGCCAGCGGCTCAGGAGCCGTGCCACTCATTATCAACTTCAGCTCAACCCGGTCACCGGGCAGACTCTGAACCTGAATATCCTGAAGTCGATTGCCATCCTCTGCGTTTGCGGTTAGTCCCACAAACAACAGCAACACAGCCTGTGTAAGAGCGGTCAGTTTTGACACCGTACGTCGGTGGCCGACCGTCTGTTTGATTTTGAGCATCATTCCCATTACTCCCAGTTCCATTCAGGCATCAGTCCGAGAGGCTAATGGCGGCATCTCTTTCGATGTACCCACCAATCCCGTCTGAAATAATTTCAACAAGTTCGACTTCCGATTCCGAAATGCCGGTAATTCGTCCGTCATTCTGGCCCATGTAGTTGCCAGGTATGACGCGGTGAATCAGGCCATCAGAGGTTTGCACCAGCGCATACATTGTTTCGGAGATATCCAGCGTTCCGACCATGCGCAATGTGTCCAGAGGAAAACCCTCCAGAAACTCTCTGCTGCGCTCCAGGTCCGGCCGCGCACCTCCCGCATTGCTACCGGATGCCTGTGGTGTATCCGGAATGAACGGGGATCGCACTGCTTCTGCATCTGCAATATAGGTAAATACTTCGTACGGCGTGATTTCTGGCAGTGGTTCAATTCGACCACCCGGACGTCGCTTGACCTCATCGATGTACTCGTTGAGATCACCCATGTCGCTGCCACAAGCAGCAAAACAGAATGACATCGTGATCAGTACCAGGCTGTTTCGAGCCTTGAGAAGAGCATTCTTCATTACTGTGCATCCTCATCAAGATAACGGTAGGTTTTAGCGGTCACTTCGAGGCTCAATTTGTCATAGCTGCCGTTGCCTTTGCCCTCTGTCACAATATTCATATCGTGCAGCGTGACAATTCGTGGTAGCGCCGCTATGCCGCTGACAAAGTTCGCGATCTCATGATAGCCGCCTGACAGGCGAATTTTGATCGGTTTTTCTGCGTAGAAATCTCGCGGAATTTCCGACTGCGGCTGAAAGAGCTTTTCCTGCAACCCTGCGGCAAGACCGGTCTGTGAAATATCGACGATCAAGCTCGGGATCTCCGTTTCGCCCGGCAGTTGACGCAACATGGTGCCGAAGGACTGCTCGATTTGCGAAAGCTGTGCCTTGTAAGCGTCATAGTTAGCTGCTTTACGCTGTTTGTTCTCAAACGTGACCCGCAAGGTTTCTTCCTCTGCCTGTGCACGTTCGAGTTGCGGCATGCGATCTTTGATGATCGTGAAGTAGAAACCGAGTCCTGCGACACCGATGAATACCAGTGCGATTACCGCTGCACGAAATATTAGTGGCCAACGCCCAACGTCATTGACGTCAAGGTTCTTTAGTTCATCAACGACATTCATTCTGCCTCCTCCGCTTTACCCGGGTGAGACTGCTTCAGGTAGACAACGAAATTGGCTTGCCGCGAATTGCCAACGGAGGTGGTCTCAACACGCTCAACCTCAGGATCTGTCATCCACTCCGAAGCATCGATTTGTCGCATCAGAGCAGACACACGTGTGCTCGACTGAGCGACACCGCGCACTTCGACTCGAGCGCCTGTTTGTTTTAGGCCTGTGAGATAAACGCCTTCCGGCAACTGCCGGGCAACGCCATCAAACAAGTGCACGATTTCCGGGCGACTCTTCTGCAGCTGCTCGATGATTTCCATTCGCGCAAGCAAACGTTCTTTTTGCCGCTCAAGACCGTCGATTTCCGTGATGCTTTTCTCAAGCTCCACAATTTCGGCAGTCAGGCGACCGTTGCGGTCCTTTTGGTTGTCGATCATCTGCGAATAAGCAACGATCGATCCCAAAATTACTATTGCACCTGCGACAACAGCGGCAGCCAGCGCGACACCGAAGTCTCGCTGACGCTTCTTGCGTTCCGCCTCGCGCCAGGGAAGTAGATTAATACGTGGCATCTTAGTCGAAGCTCCTAAGTGCAAGGCCGCATGCGGTTAAGAGTGCCGTAGCATCTTTATGCACGCCCTGTGATTTGGCTTTTGATGAAATCTTCATTTGACCCAGTGGATCGCCGATTTCCGTCGGAATTCCCACTCGGCTCGAGATAACGTCAGCAATACCTGGAATATTTGCGCAACCGCCACAAACAAGAATCATATCGGGCTGCTCACGACCACCGCCGGATGCCAGATAGAATTGCAGCGATCGGCTGACCTGCTGCGTCATGTCATCAATGAATGGCTCGAGAACTTCTGGCTGGTAGTTGCTGGGCAGTCCGCCCTGCTTCTTGGCGCGCCCGGCATCTTCCATCGAGAGACCGTAAGTCCGCATGATTTCCTCGGTCAGCTGCTGCCCACCGAAGTTGAAGTCACGCGTGTAAACAACCTTCAAGTCCTGCAGGACACTGAATGTAGTACTGCTTGCGCCAATATCGACGACCGCAACAGATTGACCTATGCCGCCGTCCGGAATCTGATGACTCAGCAGCGCACAGGCATTTTCCAGCGCGAAGGCCTCGACATCCACGACCTGAGTCGCCAGCCCTGCTGCGCTTACCGCCGCCTGACGCTGATCGACATTGTCAGTTCGAGTCGCAACGAGCAAGACATCCATCAGTTCCGGATCTTTTTCGTTCGGCCCGACGATCTCGTAGTCGAAGCTGACTTCTTCCATGGGGAACGGAATGTACTGATCCGCCTGGATTTCGACCTGACCCTCCAGATCTCGCTCCGAAAGACTGGACGGCATCTGGATTACTTTGGTAATTGCCGCGTCACCGCTTATCGCAACGGCAACGTCAGACGCTTTCGCACCTGCCCGCTTAACCGCACGCCGAATAGCCTCGCCGACCGCCTTCGCGTCAACGATTGCTTTTTCGCTGACCGAACTAGGTGGTGTGGGCTCTGCTGAGTAGGACTCGACCCGAAATCGCTTTCCGCTCTGGGAAAGCTCAATCAGCTTTACCGACGAAGTCGTTATATCAAGGCCCAACATTGGTTGAGTTTTCTTTCCAAACAACACGTATTTTTCCTTCTAGGTCGGTAAGTTGCGAGCCAATTGTAATATGGACTTGAACAATTCGATTTAACTATATATCAAGAAAATGTTAAATAAAACGTGACTTTGTTCACGAACCACTGATCGGCAGTTTACTGCCCCCGGGCGGTGCCTTTCCGTGAACTGGTCGTCGCCTGCGCGCTTGAACTCCGTCCGAACACCGTTTAAGCGCGAAAACAGCGGAAAAACAGCTTGTCCAACGGCATTGCGACACATCATCCTACGCCGATTCGAGCCGGAAATCGGACGCAGCGACGGAATTGAGCATTGCGGCGCGCGTCGATCGCTGGCTATCATCACGCCCAGTTGGCTCACCGCAGTGGGCCTCGCGCCACAGGATTGACACTTTTTCCGCACCGATTTGGACATCAACCTGCCTTTTAATGTAAGAAGCGCACACCGCGACTTATCGCGGTGCATGAGTAGAATCGCCAGCGACTATGACTAGCCAACAGAAACCACACAACAAAACGCGTCACAGATCCAGGCGACGCCAACTCCGCTGGCTGTTTGTGTTGGCGGGTTTGGCGATCGCGGCGGGCATCGGCACAGTTGCCGGAGTTATTGGCGCGTATTACTTCGTCGAACCCGATTTGCCGGCCGCTGAGACAATTCGCGAGATTCCGCTACAGATTCCGCTGCGTATATACAGCCGCGACGGCTATCTGATTGACGAGATCGGTGAGCGGAGGCGAATACTCATTACGTATGACGAACTGCCCGAGCATGTCGTCAACGCGTTCATTGCCGCCGAGGACCGTCGTTTCTTTGAGCACCCTGGCATCGACTATCGCGGGGTCTTGCGCGCGGTCGTACAGCTCATTACGACCGGTGGCGCGGGCGGTGGCGGTAGCACCTTGACGCAGCAACTTGCGCGGTCTTACTTCCTCAATCTCGATCGCACCATAGAACGCAAGGCCAAAGAGGCGTTTCTCGCGTACAAGATAGAACAAGAGTTCAGCAAGCAACAGATCATGGCGCTGTTCCTTAATAAGATGTTCTTCGGTCAGCGCGCTTACGGCGTTGCCGCGGGTGCGCGTGTCTACTTCAACAAGTCGCTGCAGGACATCAATGTCGCTGAAGCCGCGACACTGGCCGGCGTTCTTCCGGCACCATCACGCTACAACCCGGTTAGAAGTACAGCGAATGCAAAAATGCGCCGCGGCTATGTACTCGATCGAATGCTGAGCCTGGACTTCATTAGCGAGCCCGAGTATGCGGAGGCAATGGCACATCCGGTCGAGTCACGCTTACACGGAACTGCAGTCGAGCTTTCAGCTCCCTATGTTGCGGAAATGGTGCGGCGAGAAATGTTGTCGCGTTACGGCGAAGCTACTTACAGGGCCGGCTACCAGGTCGTCACAACCCTGGATGCCAAACTGCAGCGCGCGGCGGACTATGCATTGCGCAACGGGTTGCTCGAATACACGCGTCGCCGCGGCTACTTCGGTCCCATCGGCAACTTTGAGCTGACTCCCGAGGTTCTCGAGCAGGCGGCAACCGATTGGCCAGTCGAAATTCGGGGTGTACTGGAACAATATGTGCCGGGTGGCTTGTCTGTGGCGATTGTTGCCTCACTCAATGAAGACAATGGTGCGGACATACTGTTTAGCAATGGCGAGGGCACAACCGTCCCATGGCACGGCATTAGCTGGGCGAAACCATTCGTTGACCGCGCCACTACCGGGCCCGCCCCGGAGACCGTTGCGGACGTATTAAGCGTCGGCGATGTGGTTTATGTGATGCCGACGGCTGCCGGTGAATGGGCGTTAGCGCAAGTTCCCGAGGCGCAGGCTGCGGTTATATCGCTGGATCCTATAGATGGCGCGATAGGCGGACTCGCGGGCGGATTCGATTTCGCAACGAGCAAATTCAATCGCGCCGTGCAGGCCTTTCGACAGCCGGGCTCATCATTCAAGCCGTTTATCTATTCCGCAGCACTGGAGCACGGCAATACGGCTGCAACCGTTATTCTGGACGCGCCGATAGTGATTAACTCGTCCGAGCTCGAGGCGGTATGGCGACCTATTAACTACAGCGGTCGATTCTACGGCCCCACGCGCATGCGTGAGGCGTTGGTTCGATCGATGAATCTCGTATCCGTTCGCCTGTTGCTCTTCGAAACAGGCGTTGGCAACACGGTCCGGCATATCGCCAAGTTTGGTTTCGGCGATGCCGCGCTGCCGCGCAACGGCTCGCTTGCTCTCGGCGGAGGTTCCGCGACGCCAGCCGACATGGCACAGGGCTATGCCGTTTTCGCTAACGGCGGATATGCGGTGAAACCTTACGTTATCGACGCGATTTTCGGGCCGGAGGGCGATACTTTGTACCGTGCGGATCCTGCCGTTGCCTGCGAAAGCTGTGCTGTCGAGCCAGCATCGACAACGGGCCCGGCTCCCGACGAGGCGATGACGTTCGAGGAAATGGCCGACGTTGCCATGACGTACCGACCCGATGCCTCTACGGCGCCTGAACTTTTTGCCCTTACCAATGCGGCACCACGCGCTATCAGCGCGCAGAACGCTTACCTGATACAGGACATGATGCGGGATGTCGTCAGTCGCGGTACCGGGCGTCGCGCGATGGCGCTTGGCCGCAGGGACCTGTCCGGCAAGACCGGCACCTCCAATGACTTCCGTGACGCCTGGTTTGGTGGCTTTAATGGTGACCTCGCAACGGTTGTTTGGGTTGGCTATGACGATGACCTGCCGCTCGGCCCGCGCGAAGAGGGCTCCCGAACCGCCTTGCCCATCTGGATTGAATTCATGCGGATTGCGCTGCAGGGCTTGCCCGAAAACCAGATGCCAATGCCGCAGGACATGGTATCGGTGCTGATAGACCGGGAAACGGGTTGCCCCGCTCGCGCCGGGCAGCGGAATGTCATTTTTGAGGTCTTCCGCGAGGGACATGTGCCAGTGTGTGACCTGGCCGAGGGCATTGATGATCCATTCAATAACACATCCGGCATCGACGCCGCCCCGGTTACTCCGCCTGACGGCAACATCGAGCCAACAACGCCTTCCGAGGAACCACCGGAGGAAGACGAATCACTGTTCTAGTGAGTGTCTGGTGCCGGTGTAAACATTCTTAACATTCCATCCACATTGCTGTGCTCATAGTGAATGTTAAGAATGTTTACACCGGCACCACTACCCTACCGCGTGTCGATCGCCTGGTAGTCCCGCGCAACCGGCCCGGTATACAACTGTCGTGGTCGACTGATACGTCCAGCCGGGTTAGCAATCATCTCGCGCCAATGGGCAGCCCAACCGACCGAACGACCGATTGCGAACATAACAGTGAACATTGACGTCGGGATGCCAAGCGCGCGATAAATAATGCCGGAATAGAAGTCGACGTTCGGATACAGATTCTTCTCGATGAAGTATTCATCTTCCAAAGCAACACGCTCAAGTTCGAGCGCGAGATCAAACATCGGTGTATCACTGCGGCCCAGTTTCTCAAGCACCTTGTGGGCCATCTCGCGAATAATCGTAGCTCGTGGATCAAAGTTTTTGTACACGCGGTGACCAAAGCCCATAAGCCGAAATGGATCATTCCGATTTTTGGCTTTTTCGACATATTTGGGAATCTGGCTCGCATCCCCAATTTCCGTCAACATATTCAACACGGCCTCATTTGCTCCGCCGTGGGCCGGACCCCACAACGCGGAAACGCCCGCTGCAATCGCCGAATACGGATTTGCGCCAGAGCTGCCTGCCATACGCACCGTTGAAGTAGAGCAGTTTTGCTCGTGGTCCGCGTGCAGTATGAATAACAGGTCCAGCGCCTCGGCGGCGATCGGGTCGATCTCATACGGCTCCGCCGGCACAGCGAAGAACATGTGCAGCAGGTTTTCGCAATAACCGAGGTCGTTGCGCGGGTAGATGAATGGTTGGCCGCAATTCAGCTTGTAGGCGGCAGCGGCGATCGTCGGCATCTTAGCGAGAATACGGTGCGCGAAAATGTCGCGGTGCTCCGGGTCTGCAATGTCGGTCGTGTCGTGATAGTACGCTGACATCGAACCAACCACAGCCGACAGCATGGCCATCGGGTGCGCATCGTAGCGGAAGCCATTGAAGAATCGCAGCATGCCCTCGTTAAGCATCGTGTGCGTGCTTATCGTCGTATCGAAAGCCTCAAGTTCCTGCGCGGTCGGCAGCTCACCGTGTAATAACAGATAGGAAACTTCAAGGAAGCTGGAGTGTGCCGCGAGTTGCTCGACCGGGTATCCCCGATACATCAACACGCCCTTTTCGCCATCGATAAAGGTGATGTCAGACTCGCAACTGCCGGTCGCGACGAAACCCGGATCGTAGGTAAAGACTCCCTGCGTGCCGTACAGCTTGCCGATATCAATCACGTCCGGCCCAACGGAACCACTCCGTACCGGCAGTTCCATTTCCACACCGTCGGGGCTGATCAGGCGATAGGCATCCTTGGTCATCTTCTTCCTCAATTTAGGGCCACGAGTGGCCGTACCGAATTATTGGCGCAAGCTCCCGATCTTTTCACGATCGAGTCTGTCTGGCCTGGCATTGCGACCACCGGGGGCAGCCACAACCAGCCACCCGAGATGGGTGGCGAACGGTACGAGCATAGCAGAGCCCCGCTGGTCAGGGCTGAGGAAAATCACGCTTCAGGGCCAAAACTCTGGCCAGAGCCGCTATATTCGACTAGGGCGAGACAGCAAAACTCTATTGAAACAGCAAAGAACCCTAGCTAATGCCGTATTTGCGGCGGAACTTGTCTACTCGACCGCCTGAATCGACGATCTTCTGCTTGCCAGTATAGAAAGGGTGGCACGCAGAGCATACTTCGATAGAGAGTTCGTCACCGAGCGTCGAGCGCGTCGTGAATTCGTTGCCACAGCTACAAGTGACTTTGAGGTCGGCGTAGTTGGGATGAATGTCGGCTTTCATTTGTTACTCTCCGGGTGCACACAGCTGTGCCAAAAGGCCGCGTAGGATATAGCGAAGTGCCCACCGCCGCAACCCCCACATTCGAGGCCTGGGCTGAGCACAGATTTATCCACAGAACCTGTGGATAAGGTTGTGGATGAAAATTGGGTGAGTGCCATAAGCTGCGGATTTTCAAGCACGCTTGCCAGAATGACTACTTTCTGTGCACTTTCGTATGTATAATAAAAACAGTTAGTTACGAGTCTTTCTCGATACAGAAGCTGAGCCGGGAGGCATCTCGCGCTGAAAATATAGGCATCCGCGAGGTGTTGTGCATAAACGTCGTTCGCAGACACGCTGTCAGCAGCGCTCGCGAGAGGCGGCAATCGAGCTCACAAATATCATTACACTGCGCTCAATCCGGCAAAAACACGGCCTGCAGGTCGTTCAGGAACTGGCGCCCGAGCACTGTCGGCTTCCAGAACCCGGGCGAGGGTTCGTCTATGAGGCCCGATTGCACAGGCTTTTGCATCTGTGCGCGCAAATGCTCCGCCGCCAGGCCGGTTCGAGCCATGAACGTTTGTTCACTAAAACCGTCGGTCAGGCGCGACGCATTTAGCATGAACTCGAAAATCAGCTCGTCACTGCCGAGAATATTGCTTTGCACACCAGACTCGGCATCGCTCGCGCGCCGCTCAAGAGCATCCATGTACTGATTGGGGTTAGCAGACTTCGAATAGCGCAATATCCCCGCGGCATCGCTGAATTTTCCGTGCGCTCCTGCGCCAACAGCCAGATAGTCACCAAACGACCAATAGTTCAGGTTGTGCCTGCAGCTCCGCGCGTCCCGCGCATACGCGGATACTTCGTACTGCTGATAGCCGCATGCGGCGAGAAGCGCCTGACCCTGCTGTTGCAGCTCTGCGCTGAAGTCATTGTCCGGCATGCCCTCTGGTGGCCGGGCATAGAATACCGTGTTGGGCTCAAGGGTTAGCTGATACCAGGACACATGCGTCGGCTCGAGCGCAACGGCTTGTTCAATGTCGTACAAAGCTGCCGCCACACTCTGGCCAGGCAGCCCATACATGAGGTCCAGATTGAAGTTCGAAATGCCGGCAGCTCGTGCTCCATCCGCTGCACGAGCAATATCTTCGACCACATGAATGCGGCCCAGAGTCTGCAGCGCCGGCGCGCTAAAGCTCTGCGCACCGATGGACAGGCGGTTCACGCCCGCATCGCGATACCCGGCGGGATCGCCACACTCGACAGTCCCGGGGTTTGCCTCCATCGTAATCTCTGCTCCATCTGCCAGTGAGAACTGCTCGCCGACGGCGGCCAGCAAGCGCGCAATTTCGTCCGGCGGAAACAGGCTGGGCGTGCCGCCGCCGAGAAAGACACTGATCAACGGTCGGCCCGAAGCCCTTGCTGCTTCATACCTCAAGTCGACCAGCAACGCCTCGAGATAGCGCGCCCGCGGCGTCGCCTGTCCTGCCGTATAGGAGTTGAAGTCACAGTACGGGCACTTGCGTACGCACCAGGGCAGGTGGATGTAGAGAGACAGTGGCGGCGGAGAAAGCGTCATCTTCTGTGGCTTACAGCATGCCCGCGATTGCGGCGAGAGGATTCAACCTGTCCGCTGCGCAAAGTTCTGCTCGAGCAGTCGAGCCAGCGTTCGCAGCGCCTTGCCTCGATGGCTGCGCGCATTTTTCTCATCAGCGGTGAGCTCCGCGGAGCTACGGCCAGAAGCGCGATCGAGAAAAATCGGGTCGTAGCCGAAGCCACCATCGCCACGTCTTTCGTGCAGTATCGAACCACGCCACTCACCGCTCGCGAGCAACGGCTCTGAGCTATCAGGCATGGCAAAACTGGCAACACAGTGAAACGCCGCGCCACGGTCTTCATCCGCGACACCTTCGAGCTCCGACAAGAGCTTGCTGACATTCTGTTCGTCGGTCGCCGCAGGCCCTGCATACCTTGCAGAGAAAACTCCGGGTCGGCCCGAGAGCGCGTCCACCGCTAGCCCTGAGTCATCCGCAATCGCGGGCAAGCCGGTCGCAAGAGCAGCGTGTCGCGCCTTGATCAGCGAGTTTTCCGCGAAGGTAGCGCCCGTCTCATCGGCCTCCGACACCGAAAACTCAGACTGCGGCACAACCGTGATATCGAGGTTGTCGAGCAACCGGGCGATCTCGCGCAACTTGCCGGCATTGCCGCTGGCCATGACGATTTTGCACGGCAGAATGCGCAAACTCTTACTCAGCTGGCCGCAGCGAGCACATCATTCTGTGCCGTAATTATTTCGCCTATGCCGCTGCGCGCCAGAGCCAGCATCGCGGCTAATTCTTCGTCCGTGAAAGCATGACCTTCGGCGGTTCCCTGCACTTCAATGAACCGACCTGCTTCATTCATTACCACGTTCATGTCCGTCTCAGCCTGTGAGTCCTCGGCGTAGTCCAGATCCAAAACCGGCTTGCCGCGATAGATGCCAACTGACACCGCGGCGACCTGACCGTGCATGGGGTTGGTCTTGATCGTCTTCGCCGCAGACAGTCGCTGCATTGCAAGAGCAAGCGCGACGTAAGCGCCGCTGATTGATGCCGTGCGGGTGCCGCCATCGGCCTGAAGAACATCACAGTCGAGCGTAATTGTGCGCTCGCCGAGCGCTTCAAGGTCTATGACTGCGCGCAGCGACCGGCCTATCAGCCGCTGAATTTCCAGCGTTCTGCCGCCTTGCTTGCCGCGACTCGCTTCACGCGAGTTTCGAGTGTTCGTGGAGCGAGGCAACATGCCATATTCCCCGGTCACCCAACCCTTGCCCTTGCCACGCATCCAGCCGGGTACGCGATTCTCGACGCTGGCCGTGCACAACACACGCGTCTCCCCGAATTCGACAAGCACACTGCCCTCGGCATGTTTTGTGAAGTCAGGCGTAAATCGGAGTTCTCTCATCTGGTCAGTATCACGGCCGCTCGGACGCATCGTTTTTCTCCAGTGCCACTGGCACCATTCGTCTATTAGTCAGTTGTTGTTTGTGTGTCTGGTGCCGGTGTAAACATTCTTAACATTTTGAGCGCGAATGTTAAGAATGTTTACACCGGCACCATTCCTGTCAGGCGCCTGCCCAACGTAGCGCCGTGCCCGTGGTGTTGTCGCTGTAGGGTGCGTTCGCAGTTAACGCCTGAATACTCAGCGCCTTCAGGTTCCCGGGAAGATTGTTGTCGCCCGGGAGACCAATCTGGGCCATATCTGCATCGGTCAGTCCGGACCAGAGCCCATCGGAGCATGCCAGCAGCGTGTCGCCTGGCAACAGCGTCTTTTTCGCCGTAATGCTCATGTCTGGCACCGTCGCATCGCCGCCAATACAACATTCGACGAAATTTCGCATTGGGTGATCGAGGGCCTCTTCTTCAGTAATGGCTCCTTCCTGAATCAACACCTCTACGTGACTGTGGTCGCGTGAGCGTGACAGAACTGACCCATTGCGCACATGGTAAATGCGGCTGTCTCCAATGTGCGCCCAAAATGCTCCGTCTTCCTGCACCAGACATATCGCACAAGTCGCACGCGGCCGAAAGTCGACGGCAGTTTCACGCCCGAGATTGACGACCTCATCGTGCGCCTTGGCCAGCGCCATATAGAGAAAGCCCTGCGGATCAAAAATCGGCAGCGGCGTCGCCATGAACAGGTCCTGGATAACCTTCATTCCGGCTTCGGCAGCTTGAGCACCATCGGCGTGGCCGCCCATGCCATCGAACACCATCATGAGGGCGGCCTCTTCGGCAACGATGACCGCAGCGCGATCCTGATTGTCCTGCCGGTCGCCCAACGCAGAAACTTTTGCGTACTCAATTTGCATAGCAATATTAGCTTTATTTGTTGTCGCGCTGAGGCGACGTATTTTGGTCGCCGACTCAAATGGCTGGCGGGTTACTGTTGGCACAGTTTAGAATGACAAGCTACAGACCAACGCGCCCCATTATCAATCATCTCTCTTCATTTTAGTTGATCGGCGGAAGTATGCCGCCTCACTGCATAATATACCGTGACCAATACAGCACAAACCGGAGATCCGCACCGATGTTACACAGTATGACAGGCTTTGCGCGACAGTCAGTCGACACACAGATCGGCACCCTGACCTGGGAGTTGCGCTCGGTCAACCACCGTTATCTCGACCTACAGTTCCGGATTCCGGAGGAACTGCGTGCGAAGGAACAAGTCTTCAGGCAACAGGTTGGCAAGGTTCTGAATCGGGGCAAAGTTGAATGCGCACTGCATTTTCGACGTGCCTTCGACCAGCAGAGCGAGCTGCAACTCAATACCGAGCTCGTTCACTTGCTTAGCACCCGCATCAAGGAGCTGTCCGCGGCATTGTCCGCCACGGGCCCACTGAATCCCATTGAGGTGCTCCGCTGGCCCGGTGTCATTCAGGAAAGCGAGATCGATACCGACCCTTTGTTCGCCGAGGCGGGGCCATTGCTGGACAAAGCGTTGGCGGCTATTGCACAAATGCGCAGCGCCGAAGGGGAGCGAATCGCCGTCATGATCGAATCAAGGTGCGCAGATATCGCGGAGCTGTCACAAGCCGTTCGCACACGTATGCCCGATGTGCTTGACGCTGCACGTGCAAAACAAAGAGAGCGCATTGAAAGAATCGACGTCGCGGCGGACCCCGCTCGTCTTGAGGTTGAATTGGCACTGATCGCGCAGAAACTCGATGTCGATGAGGAGCTGGACCGTCTTGATAGCCACATCGTTGAGATTCGTCAGATCGTGAAGAGTGAGGAACCGGTAGGTCGGAAACTCGATTTTCTGATGCAGGAGCTGAACCGTGAGGCGAATACACTCGGCTCGAAGTCCGGCGATAAGGAAACCACCAGCGCGGCGGTCGACCTCAAGGTTCTCATTGAGCAGATGCGTGAACAGATCCAGAATATTGAGTGAGCATGAGTAAGCATCAGGCGAAACTATTCGTGATCGCCGCACCATCGGGCGCGGGTAAAACAACACTCGTGCAGGCGCTACTGCGAAAGAATCCCGAGCTGCGCTTCTCGATCTCTTATACAACGCGCCCGCAGCGACGCAATGAAGCCGACGGCGTTGACTACTTTTTTACCAGCCGCGAGCAGTTCGCGAAGCTGCGCGAGCAGGGGGAAATGCTCGAACATGCTGAGGTGTTTGACAATAACTATGGAACGAGTCGCAGCCAGGTAGCCGAGCATCTTGCTGAGGGCAACAATGTCTTGCTTGAAATCGACTGGCAGGGGGCGCAGCAGGTACGCGAGTCCATGCCCGAGTGCGTCACGGTCTTCATACTGCCGCCATCGAGGCGCGAGCTTGAACGGCGTTTGCGAGGCCGCGGCACTGATTCCAGCGATGTCATTGAGCGCCGACTTCGGGATGCCGTCAGCGACATGTCGCATTGGGACGAATTTGACTACGTCGTGGTTAATGACGACCTCGATCAGGCCGTACTCACCTTACAGGCCGTGCTGGACGGCGAGTGCGAGACCGCCGCGACCAGCAACAAGGCACTAAGAAACGCTGTCGCCAGCATTGCCGGCTAAATAACATTTTGGAATAAGCCCTGTTTTTCGCTGGCAAGAGCCCGTAGTGTGCCGCCAACGTTAGCCACAAACACTTTTAAGGATCACCCCAATGGCACGAATTACAGTCGAAGACTGCCTGAGCAATATCCCCAATATTTTCGAGATGGTACTGGTCGCTGCGAAGCGAGCCCGTCGAGTAGCGCATGGCGCAGACACAATGGTCGAAATGGAAAATGACAAGCCGACGGTTGTCGCCTTGCGCGAAATTGCGGCCGGTCATGTAACACCATCAATCCTGGAAGAAATTGATCAACCGGTTGTCGAAGATTTCATGCAACCAGAGCCGACCGAAGAGATTGCGCCGCTGCCCATGCGTGGCATTTCAATCGGCGACCGCTAAGCGCGATACGTAGTCCCGCCACCGCGCGACACGTTCGCCGTGACGCAGGTATGATCAGGCTATGGATTACGCCGCAACATTACTCGCAAAGCTGCCAGGCGCTTCCCGCCGCGACCACGGTTTGCGGCGCCTGGTAGAGACGCTCCGGACCTATCTGTCGGGCGAGCAGATTGAGCTAATCGTTCGGGCGTATGAGTTCGGCGCGAAAGCTCACGAAGGTCAGACGCGCAAATCCGGCGAGCCTTACATAACACACCCTGTCGCCGTCGCTCAGGAGCTTGCGGATATGCGCCTTGATCCGCAGGCGATCGCTGCCGCTGTTCTGCATGACGTTGTTGAAGATACGTCCGTATCACTTACCGATATCGAAGAGAAGTTTGGCAGCGAGGCTGCGCTGCTCGTCGATGCCGTCAGCAAACTCGATCAGATACAGTTTCACAGCCGCGCCGAAGCGCAGGCGGAAAGCTTCCGTAAGATGATGCTGGCAATGATCGAAGACATTCGCGTCATTTTGGTCAAGCTGGCCGATCGCCTGCATAACATGCAGACACTGGATGCCATGCCGCCGGACAAGCGTACGCGAATCGCGCGCGAGACTCTCGACATCTACGCGCCGATTGCGAATCGCCTTGGTATTAATCGCATGAAGATCGAACTGGAGGATCTTGGCTTTCGACATTTGTACCCGTTTCGCTACAGGGTTCTGGACAAGGCATTGCGCAAGAGCAAGGGTAGCCAGCGCCAGATCGTCAAGAAAATCTCCGAGGAGCTGCAGCGCGCATTGGCGGAAGAGAATATCGAGGCCGAAGTCATTGGTCGCGAGAAGCACCTGTACAGTATTTACAAAAAAATGTCGGAGAAGAAACGCCTGTTGAACGATGTTGTTGATGTTTACGGTTTTCGCATCATCGTTGAAGACGTCAGCACCTGCTATCAGTTGCTGGGACTTGTGCATGGTTTGTACAAGCCGATGCCAGGCCGCTTTAAGGACTACATAGCGATCCCGCGTATCAATGGCTATCAGTCGCTGCATACAACATTGTTCGGCCCCAAAGGATTGCCGCTGGAAGTACAGATTCGCACGCGCAATATGGATCGGGTTGCAGAATCAGGCGTCGCCTCGCACTGGCAGTACAAAGCGGATGAGAAGTCAGACGCGACGCCGCAGCGACGCGCGCGCGAATGGCTGTCTAACCTCGCAGAAATTCAAAACACAGGTTCGTCCGAGGAATTTCTTGAAAGCGTCAAAGTTGACCTGTTTCCGGACAAGATTTATGTGTTTACACCGAAAGGCGACATCATGCCACTGCCCAAAGGAGCGACGACGGTCGACTTCGCCTATGCAGTGCACACCGATGTCGGCAATCGCTGCGTAGCCGCAAAGATCGACCGCGGCCTGGTGCCGCTCAGAACCGCTCTGCAAAATGGCCAGAAGGTTGAAATCGTAACCAGCCGTGGCGCCAAACCGAACCCGAACTGGCTGGATTTTGTGCGCACTGCAAAAGCACGTACGGCGATAAGACAGCACATGAAGAACATGCGCAGCAGCGAATCCGTGGACCTCGGCAAGCGACTGCTGGATCGCACGCTGAAAGACCTTGGGTCATCCTTGCGCAAGATTGGCAAAGTTCGCATGAATGCTGCTCTTGAGGAACTCGGCCTTAACAACAACACCGAGCTCTACGAACAGCTTGGACTTGGCGAGCGCCTCGCACCACTAACCGCCCGCTTTCTGATCGGCATGGACGAGGAGGGCAACACCGAAGAAAACCAGGCCAGCCTTGTGATTGCAGGAACCGAGGGAATGGTCGTCAGCTACGCGAAATGCTGTCTACCAATACCCGGCGATGATGTCATGGGCTACCTCAGCTCTGGCCGCGGTGTCGTTGTGCATCGCAATACTTGCGGCAACCTGATCAACTTTCGCAAACAACCCGAAAAATGGATTGCTGTCGACTGGGAGAAGGACATTGATCGGCAGTTTGCGAGCCAGATTCAGGTCGACACTTTGAACAAACCCGGTGTGCTTGCTGAAGTCGCAGCGACTATTGGTGACTGCAGCTCTAACATTGAGCAGGTCTCGGTTCTGGGTCGCCACGAGGACTGTTCGGTCTTGTCCTTTCACTTGCAGGTACGCGACCGAACACACCTCGCACAAATCATGCGAAATGTGCGCAACATGCCGAACGTCATTCGCGTCGCTCGCGAATGCGCCTGAGCGTTACCCACCCTTTAACGAGTACATTAAAATGAGCAGAGAACCCATTCACAGCGACAATGCGCCGGCAGCAATAGGCACTTACTCGCAGGCCATCAAGACTGGCGGGCTCGTGTTTCTTTCCGGTCAAATTCCGCTGCATCCGGCAACGATGGACGTTGTCGACGGCGATTTCGAGGCCCGTGCGAGGCAGGTGTTCGATAATCTGCAGGCAGTAGCAACCGCCGCAGGCGGCGACCTGAACAAGATAGTTAAACTGACGATCTTCCTAACTGACCTCGCGAACTTCGCGACAATTAACCGTGTAATGGAGGATTATTTTGATGCACCGTTCCCCGCCCGGGCGGCGGTCGGTGTTGCATCTCTACCCAAGGGCGTTGATGTTGAAGCGGACGCTATTCTCGCTTTATAGACCACCCATTGCTCACGTACTTTTGCCTGAGCGCTTACCTTGAACAAGACTGTGCCTGCCAAAAAAACGCATCCTGATTCACCGTTAACGACACTCTCAGGGATTGGGCCCGCGCTGGCGAAGAAGCTGGAAAAGCTGAGTCTGTTTCGTGTAGAGGACCTGCTGTTTCTTCTGCCGCTGCGCTACGAGGACCGAACCCAGCTGGTGAAACTTGGCGGACTCGCCGCTGGCACGCGCTGTCTGGTGACCGGCGAAGTACTGCTTGCTGAAACCGTTTACCGGGGTCGTCGCAATCTGCTGGTGCGAGTTGGTGACGGCAGCGGACAGATCACACTAAGGTTTTTTCACTTCTCGCGGCAGCAACAAGCTCAGTTTCAGGTCGGCACACGACTCACCTGTTTCGGCGAAGTGCGGCAGGGTCAGCTCGGCTTCGAAATGATTCACCCTGAGTATCGCGTACTGCGCAGCGAGCAGAATGTTGCGACGGACGACACCCTGACTGCGATATATCCGTCAACCGAGGGAGTGCAGCAGGGCCGACTACGAAGCCTGACCGACCAGGCGCTAAGGATGATGCGGCAGACGCCCCCCGCCGAACTCCTGCCAACATCGGTTCGGGACAAGCTCGAGTTGCCGGCGCTGGCGGACGCGATACAGTATCTGCACCGACCGCCTGCCGACGCTGACATCAGCCTGATGCTCGACGGCAAGCACCCCTGTCAGCAACGCCTCGCCTTCGAAGAACTGCTGGCACATTATTTGAGCCTGCGCAGTCTGCGCGACCTCGCCCGAACCGAGGTCGCACCAAGCCTGCGTGATGGCACACACGAGGTTGAGCGCTTCATCGACAGCTTGCCATTTGAGCTCACGCGCGCACAACACCGCGTTGTTGGTGAAATCCTGTCTGACCTGGCAACGCCGCATCCGATGATGCGACTGATCCAGGGCGATGTTGGCTCGGGCAAAACGGTTGTCGCCGCGATTGCCTGCATCAAGGCGATCTCCTGTGGAGTGCAAGCCGCCATTATGGCGCCGACGGAATTGCTCGCCGAGCAACACTGCAAAACGTTCTCGGACTGGCTGCGGCCGCTGGGCATTACGCCTGCGTGGCTTAGTGGCAGTCAGAAGGCGGCAGCACGCCGTGATTCTTTGAGCTCAATTGCGGACGGTTCAGCGCAGCTCGTCGTTGGTACCCATGCGCTTTTTCAAGAAGGTGTGGAGTTCAGGAATCTCGCGCTGGTTGTTATTGACGAGCAACATCGGTTTGGCGTACATCAACGCATGGCGTTGCGGGACAAGGGCGCGAATTCCGGCGGACATCCACATCAGCTCGTCATGACAGCAACGCCAATTCCTCGCACGCTGGCAATGGCGGCCTATGCGGATCTGGATACGTCTGTCATTGATGAGCTACCGCCTGGTCGCAAACCAGTGACAACCATTGCCGTGCCTGACGCGCGGCGCAGCGAAATCGTTGAGCGCGTACGTTCGGCCTGCAACGCCGGCCAACAGGCCTACTGGGTCTGCCCGCTGATAGATGAGTCCGAAGTGCTGGACTATCAGGCCGCAGCGGCAAGTTATGAGTACCTGAGCAAACAACTCCCGGAGCTGCGCGTCGGTCTGGTACATGGGCGTATGCGGGCGGCGGAAAAAGAAAGCGGCATGCAGGCGTTCAAGGACGGCACCATTCAGCTGTTGGTCGCAACAACGGTCATTGAGGTTGGCGTGGACGTGCCTAACGCAAGCCTGATGATCGTCGAAAATACGGAGCGAATGGGTTTGTCGCAGCTGCACCAGTTGCGCGGCCGAGTTGGCCGCGGGTCCGAACAAAGTCATTGCGTACTACTGTACAAACCACCTCTGGGTCGACTGGCGCGCAGCCGTCTGGCCGTGCTGCGCGAAACTAACGACGGCTTCCTGGTCGCGCAGAAGGACCTTGAGTTGCGCGGACCTGGCGAATTACTGGGCACACGACAGACCGGTCTTCCCGACTACCGCGTCGCCGATCTTGTGCGAGACGCGGAGCTGCTGCCCGGCGTACAGCTCGCCGCAGAAACGATTATTCGCGCGGCTCCGGAGAATGCCGCTGCGATCGTCAGGCGCTGGCTCGGCGATGCCGGCCGTTATGGGAAGATTTAGGCAGCGAATGCAGTGATTTATCGGCAGCGCTTCTGTTATTTTAGCCCTCAACTCACTACACCGAGATTCGATCTTCTCAGATGAAAGGCATGTTCTCCCTTAAGTTGCCGCCCGACCTCGTTAGCCAGCTACGCAATTACGGCAAGCTCATGCGGGTCGATAAACCCGTTGGTATATGGCTCTTGTTGTGGCCCGTACTTTGGGCCCTGTGGTTGGCCGGCGAAGGGCACCCGGATCAGGGGCTGTTCGTGGTTTTCCTGTTTGGTGTATTCATCATGCGCTCTGCGGGATGTGTCCTGAACGATTACGTCGACCGGAAAATCGACCCCTATGTGGAGCGCACGCGCACTCGACCACTCGCCTCCGGGGCCGTCCTTCCGGGTGAGGCACTGACACTCTTCGCCGCTCTCAGCCTTATTGCAATCGGCCTGGCAACGATGCTGAACCAGCCTGCGCAGATGCTGGCCATCATCGCCGCCGGTTTGACCATCGCTTATCCTTTTATCAAGCGCTATGTGTCCATCCCGCAGTTTGTCCTCGGCGCCGCATTCGGCTGGGCGGTACCGATGGCGTTCGCAGCGCAGCTGGGCAACACACCACAGCTTGCATGGCTCGTCTTCGGTGCCGCACTGATCTGGGCGGTGATCTACGACACCTTCTACGCAATGGTTGACCGTGAGGACGACAAGAAAGTCGGCGTAAAATCGACTGCGCTGTTGTTCGGTGATGTTGATCTGTTCGTCATTGCTGGCCTGCAGCTCGTCATGTTGTTAGCGCTGGTCTTCATCGGCCTGCGAGCAGAGCTTGGATTCTGGTATTACGCATCAGTCGTCGTTGCTGCCGGCATGATGCTGTATCACCAGTGGCTGGCGCGTGACCGTCAGCCGGCCGGATGTTTTGCGGCGTTCATGCACAATCATTACATCGGCATGGCTATTTTTATTGGCATAGTCCTGCATTACTCGCTTAGTCCAGCGAGCGCATAGTCGTAAGCAAGCAGCAATTGTCCCGCTAATGTCAGTCACTCATATTGTTGTCGCTCGGGCGATGGCAAGCACGCTTACTTTCTCTGCGCCGGCCTCAAGTACAACCTTGGCAAGCTGCCGACAGGTTTCACCGGTGGTAATAACATCGTCGACAATCAATACATGGCGCCCCTGTATTTCGCCTCGCACGGCGAATGCGAAACGCAAATTGCGTCTGCGCTGTTTTGCCGGCAGACCCGATTGATACTGCGTCGATCGCTTACGCGTAACGTTCCTGATCGGCCTCAAGGCGAACTCTCTCTGCAGCGAACGACTCAGTTCAGCGGCTTGGTTGAAGCCGCGGGTCGCGTGACGACGCCAGTGCAAAGGAACCGGAAGGACCGCATCAATGTCGGCCGGCAAGCCGCCGTATGCCTGCTCAAGCAGTGCTGCGAATGCGGGCACGAAAAATAGCTTGCGGCGAAACTTCATGGCCTTGATCGCTGCATCGATCGGAAAGGAGTACCGCAACGGGGCGACCGCCGCGATGAAGGGTGGCGGGCGAAGCTGGCAATCGGCACAGTGCACATTCACCGGCAGGGCTGTCTGTAAGGGTTGCGCACAACGAGGGCAACTGTTCTCTACCCACGGCAGGTCTTCAAGGCAGCCCGCGCAAATTTCACCATGAGCTGCAAATCGTCTGCCGCCGCAGAACGCGCAACGCCTTGGAATCACCGCATCGACTCCTTTGCCCACGACATCAAGGAATCCGGTAGCGCCGTACTGCAACAAGTTCTTCAATCCCATGCCACAAAACTTAAGCGAATGTCTCGCGGCAAGCGCGGGGTAATTATGGGCGCTATCGCCAGAAAGCGTGATAACGTAAAACGCTCTGCGCAAACCTCCTTCAAAAGCCTTTGGCGAAGCCCACCCTCCAGCATGAACCCCCGCGACGACCATTTACCATTACGAACAAGAGACGTAGTACGCCGCTTCGATCGCGCGGCACAGCATTTTGACGATGCGGATTTCGTGCACGCCACGACACGAGACGGTCTGATTGCACGACTGGACCCGTTGCTTGCGGATGCTCGAATCGTCGTTGATCTTGGTGCCGCGACGGGCTCGGCAACGCGCTTTCTGAAGAAGAAGTTTCGCCGGGCGCGCGTACTCTCCGTGGATATTTCGCGAAACATGCTGCAGCAAGGACTGGCGAAGCAATCCTGGCTTGGCAAATCACCCGCGATTCAGGCAGATGCCACTTCGCTGCCGTTTGCCGATCAAAGCGTCGACGTCCTGTTCGCCAACCTGCTGCTACCCTGGATCGACGATCCCGCACAAGTGTTTGTCGAAGCCGCACGTGTATTGCGCAAAGAAGGACTGCTGCTCTTTTCGACACTGGGCCCGGACAGTTTGCTGGAACTGCGGCGCGCCTGGCAGGCGGCCGATGACTTCGCTCACATCAACCGATTCCTGGATATGCACGATATCGGCGACGCGGTAGTGCGTTCGGGATTACGAGACCCGGTTCTCGACGTTGACCGACTTTCGGTAACGTACAGCACTCCGGACGCCCTGTTTCAAGATCTTACGCGGACCGGCGCTCGAAACTGCCTGCTGCAGCGCAAGCCGTCACTAACCGGCAGGGACTGCTTCGGGACCATGCTCAAGGCACTTGACGCGGCAAAACAAGGTGAATTCTATGCACTCAACCTTGAGCTCGTGTATGGCCATTGCTGGGGCGGCGGACCCCGCGCCCCAGCCGGCGATTTCAGGATTGACGCAAGCCGGATAGGTCGCCGCAGTCGCTGACAGCATGACGCCAGTTTTTTTCGCAGCGTGTGCTTGCCTGAACTTTCTAAGCCACTGTTAATTATAGATTAAAACTTTTACATCGGGATTTCCGAGGATTGCATGGCTGGCCTCGTTTCAGTAAACTTCGCAAGCTTTTCGGCCAGCGGGTTGAAGCAGGTGTTTACGGTCATGAAATAGTGGCCCTCGACCCTGAGCTGGCTCGCAGCTCATCAGGTCGTCCACCAGCTGAACCTCCCTGGAGTCATGCCCGCCTGCTGGCGCTGTTTGACAGCTCAGGGTGTGGGTGCGACAAGGAAAAGCACGGCTACAAGAATCGAAATTTTTATTGCGAACCGCGGAGCGGATCGCAGGGTGAATATTCAATGATACGAAAATCGCTTCAGAGCTTGCTCGGCCTATTCGTGGCGGGCACGGCGAACGCCGATTGGGCGCTAAATATGCCCAGGGGCATCACCGAACTGAGTGCCGAAACTTACGACTTGCACATGATGGTGTTTTGGTGGTGCGTCGGTATTGGCGCCGTTGTATTCGGCGTAATGATCTATTCGCTGTTTGCGCATCGAAAGTCGGCTGGCGCGAAGCCCGCCACCTTCTCGCACAGCACGATGGCCGAATTCATCTGGACCACGATTCCGGTTGTTATTCTGCTGATCATAGCTGTGCCTACGGCCGAAACAATGATCAAACTGGAAGACTCCCGCGACCCGGATCTCTCAATCGTCATCACGGCTTACCAGTGGAAGTGGCATTACAAGTACCAGGATACGGATGTCGAGTTTTTCAGCAGCCTCGCACGACCGAGTCTTGAGGCCCGCACAAAGGCGTCCGGAATAGACCCGTTCAGTGTCGATAACTACCTGCTCGAGGTTGATAACTCACTGGTAGTCCCGCGAGGTAAGAAGGTTCGGCTCCTGATAACCTCGAACGATGTCATCCACTCATGGTGGGTACCGGATCTTGCGATCAAGAAGGACGCGGTACCGGGGCTGGTCAATGAAATGTGGTTCCGCGCTGAAGAAACCGGAACCTATCGTGGCCAATGCGCCGAACTATGCGGCAAAGACCACGGCTACATGCCTATCGTTGTCGACGTTGTCGAACCGGATGCCTTTCAGGCATGGGTTGACAGTCGGAGCGATGACGCCCCTCGTGTAGCCGCCACGCAATAAGAGTTTTTTGCGACGTTGCGACGAGCAACGCGCGAACGGAGAGACACAGTATGACAACTGCAGTAGCAGACGCGCACGAAGCGCACGACGACCACGGCCCGGAGAAGGGCATAAAGCGCTGGTTATTCACGACGAATCACAAGGACATCGGCACGATGTATCTTGTGTTCAGCCTGATCATGTTTTTTATCGGCGGATCGATGGCGCTGGTTATTCGCACTGAATTGATGTCTCCGGGACTGCAGTTTGTTCATCCCGAGTTTTTCAACTCGATGACGACGATGCATGCTCTAATCATGGTCTTCGGCGCGGTAATGCCGGCGTTCGTCGGTCTGGCTAACTGGATGATTCCGATGATGATCGGGGCGCCAGACATGGCCCTGCCGCGCATGAACAACTGGTCGTTCTGGATTCTGCCAGTCGCGTTCGGCATTTTACTGTCAACATTGTTGCTACCCGGCGGCGCTCCGGCCAGTGGCTGGACCATGTATCCACCGCTCGTCCTACAGACAGGTGATGCATTTCCGTTTTTGATTTTCTCGGTGCACCTGATGGGCATTAGCTCAATCATGGGCTCGATCAACATCATTGTCACAATTCTCAACATGCGTGCGCCCGATATGTGGTTGTTGAAAATGCCAATGTTCGTGTGGACCTGGCTGATCACCGCATACCTGTTGATTGCCGTCATGCCAGTCCTGGCCGGAGCGGTAACGATGTTGCTGACGGATCAATTCTTCGGCACCAGCTTCTTCCTTGCCGCAGGCGGTGGTGACCCCGTGATGTTCCAGCATATTTTCTGGTTCTTCGGTCATCCCGAGGTCTACATCATGATTCTGCCGGCGTTCGGTATCGTGTCTGAAATCATCCCGACCTTTTCAAGAAAGCCGCTGTTTGGTCATGACTCAATGGTCTATGCCGCATCGTGCATCGCGTTTCTTTCATTTATCGTCTGGGCGCATCACATGTTTACCGTCGGCATGCCATTGTCCGGTCAGCTGTTCTTTATGTTCTCGACCATGCTCATCGCCGTACCAACCGGCGTGAAGATCTTTAACTGGGTCGCAACGATGTGGCGCGGATCTATGACCTTCGAGACGCCCATGCTGTTCTCTCTGGCGTTCGTATTCTTATTTACGATCGGTGGGTTTTCCGGGCTAATGCTGGCAGTGACGCCTGCAGACATTCAGTATCACGACACGTATTTTGTCGTCGCACACTTCCATTATGTGCTGGTACCGGGCTCCATTTTCTCGCTGATGGCTGCCGCCTATTACTGGCTGCCAAAGTGGACCGGCTACATGTACAACGAGAAGCTGGGCAAAGTGCACTTTTGGGCATCGACGATTTTCGTCAACATGACCTTTTTTCCAATGCACTTTCTCGGCCTTGCCGGCATGCCGCGACGCATCCCGGATTACTCAACGCAGTTCGCTGACTTCAACCAGATCGCCAGCATAGGCGCGATTGGCTTCGGTCTGTCGCAGCTCATCTTTGTGTACATCTTGCTGACCTCGAAGAAAGGCGAAAAGGCAACTGATCGCGTTTGGGAAGCACCGCGCGGCCTGGAGTGGACCGTTCCTTCTCCCGCTCCGTATCACACGTTCACGACACCGCCGAAAGCTCGCATCGCACAGGAGTCGTTCGAATGACCGCTAACGACGCCGAGCAACAACGCAAGAACATTCGCCGCACAGCGATTATTGTGAGCGGCATTGCAATTGCGTTTTACCTCGGCTTCATTCTCCTGGGCGTCTTGCGAGCTTAGACCGGCGATGGACTCCTCAAACGAAAATTCATCGCACGAGAGTCGCCACGAGGCGCCGCCGATCTCTGATCGGTCGCTGGCCGGGCGGCTGTTGCTGATGACAGTAGCGATGTTCGGTTTCGGTTTTTTGCTTGTGCCACTCTACGATGCGTTTTGCGAGGTGACGGGTTTTGGTGGTCGAACCAACACGGTCGCTGCCGTGGCGGTTGAGGCTCCTGATATCAGCCGCGAAATCACCATTGAATTTGTAACGACCATGAACTCGTACGCGCCTTTTGAACTCTCCGCAGACGTGGATAGCATGACGGTCTATCCCGGAAAGATGTACTACGCGACATTCACTGCGCGCAACATGACAGCACACGACAAGATTGCGCAGGCGGTACCGAGCGTCGCCCCGACCTCCGCGGTCGAGCACTTTAAAAAGATAGAATGCTTTTGTTTTACGTCTCAGGAATTCGCAGGCAATGAAGAACGAGCAATGCCGCTGCAGTTTATTGTCGATCCTGACTTGCCGGACTACGTAGATACGATCACGTTGTCTTATACCTTTTTTGATACGACTGCCCGCATGTCGGCAAACGATCAGCTTTAAGAATTTCAAACCGAGAAACTAAGATGTCACACACAGACGAGCAATATTACGTTCCGCACGGCAGTCACTGGCCAATTGTTGGCTCCGTCGGTCTGCTTTTGTTAATGGTTGGGGTATCCAACTGGCTAAACGGCGCGGACCTCGGTTTCTGGATCATGCTGGCCGGCGTTGGCGTAATGATCTTCATGCTGATTGGCTGGTTTGGCTGCGTTATCGGCGAAAGCCAGGGGGGACTCTACAATCAGCAGGTTGATGCGTCGTTTCGCATGGGCATGTTCTGGTTTATATTTTCGGAAGTCATGTTTTTCTGTGCCTTTTTTGGCGCCCTCTTCTACGCCCGGAACATGTCGATTCCCTGGCTTGGCGGTGACAGCAATAACTTTTTCACGAATCTGTTGCTGTGGGACGGCTACGAAAGCACGTGGCCAACGAATGGCCCTGGCGAACTTGGCGGCGAGTACCAGGCAATGCCTCCGTTTGGACTGCCGCTCATCAACACTGCCATACTGCTTACCAGCAGTATCACGGTCACCATTGCTCACCATGCTTTGATCGCTGGCAAGCGCAACGTTTTGTCGGTCTTTCTCGCAGCAACCTGTGTACTCGGCTTTGTGTTTGTCTACTTGCAAGGCGTCGAGTACGTCGAAGCTTACGAGCACATGAACCTGAAGCTCACCACCGGCATTTACGGCTCAACCTTCTTCATGTTGACCGGTTTTCACGGCATGCACGTCACTATTGGCGCGATCATGCTGACGATTATCTGGTTTCGCGTCATCAAGGGCCACTTCACGGCGGAGAAGCACTTCGCGTTTGAAGCGGTTGCCTGGTACTGGCACTTCGTCGACGTGGTCTGGATCGGCTTGTACGTGTTCGTCTACTGGATGTAATTGCCGCCGCTAGTTTTGCGGCGTGATCCACCCGAACTGAAAAGACACGAGCAGAAACAGGATCAACAGAACGGACAAGGCGACCCGAATCTTCAGCGCCTTGAGCATTCGTGGAGAACCTTTTTCATCTCTGACGAGAAAGAACAGCCCGGACCCCAGGCTGATAAGGACGGCGATCAGCAAGATCAATACGACGAGTTTCATAACAGCCTTTCATTCATGCGACGGCGAAGTATAACGTGAACGTATCTGCAAAAAAGAAGCCGCTGCCACGATGGCTGCCCATCGTCCTCGGATCCCTGCTGGTCGTGCAGTTTGCCGGCCTGGGTGTCTGGCAAATCAACCGAGGCCTTGAGAAGCGTGCAACCAGCCAGGCATTTGACGCTCAGTCGGGTTTTGCCCGGTGGTCGAACGGTATGGAAATTCGTGCCTACCAGAAGCTTCAGGTGACGGGGCGTTTCGACACCGAGCATCAGTTTCTGCTCGATAACATCATCATCAATAGTCGCTATGGCTACTACGTCATTACACCGCTCGTTGTTGCCGAAGACGAGCCGCTGTTGCTCATCAACCGAGGCTGGCTGGAAAAGACCGCCCAGGAATTCGATGCGGAGCGCATCGTGCTAGCCCCTCTGGATCTAACCTTACTAGGCCGGGCGGGCTCTTTGCCGAAGGCCGCGTATCGAATGGGTGATCCGATAGGAGCCGAGTCTGTTTGGCCACACCATGCTGTCTATCCTGCATTGCCTGAGTTGGCGGCCGCTCTGGATCGCGAAGTACAGCCATTTGTGCTGCTGCTGGATCCTGACGAGAAGCACGGCTATCTGCGCAACTGGGAACCCGCCGAAATGGGGCCGGCACAGCATTTCGGTTACGCTTTTCAGTGGTTTGCCATGGCTGCGGCGCTTAGCGCCTTACTCGCATGGCATTCCTTCAAGAGGAGGGCGCAGCGTGGCTGAGAGTCGTCGTATGTCAGGGAGACTGCAACTCGGTCTGATCGCCGCGGTGTTTTTCGGCCCGCTGGTGTTTGCAGCATGGCTCTATTATTCGGGCGATCTGATACAACCGACGAGCAGAAGCAATCACGGTGCACTGCTGGAGCCGATCATAAGCCTGCCTGATGCTGTACCGGACTCGGGCCTGCACAGTTACAACAAGAACCATTGGATACTTCTCTTTACCGACACGGGCGTTTGCGCCGAAAGTTGTCTGGATGCTCTGCATACGCAGCGCCAGTCGCGCCTGATGCTGGGCAAGGAAATGGATCGCGTCGCGCGGGTGTTCTTGCACGGCGACAGCCCGCCGGATACAGTGCTTCTCACAGATGAGCACAACGGCCTGATAACACTTTCCGACAGCAAGCTCATGCAGTTGCTGGATAATAAGAAGCCCGCAGAGCTCCCGGCAGGCGGTTACTATCTGATTGATCCTCTCGGAAACCTGGTGATGTATTTCCGGCCTGACATTAATCCACGCGAAATGGTGGATGACATCAAGCACTTGCTGAGACTGTCTAGAATTGGCTGACGAATCGACATTGAATACGACCGCAGAAACGCCCACGGACTGGCGCGACTATTACGAGTTGACCAAACCTCGTGTCGTCATCCTGATCGTGTTTACGGCTATCGTCGGCATGTTTCTGGCGGTTCCGGGCATGCCTGACATAACGGCGCTCGTGTTTGGCACGCTGGGCATCGGCATCGCGGCGTCTTCCGCCGCAGTTTTCAATCACGTGCTGGATGCTCGCACCGACATCCTGATGATGCGCACACGGGGTCGACCGCTACCCCAGGGCAGGCTAACCGAGAGATCTGCGCTTACTTTCGCTTCTGTACTGTGCGTAATTTCGATGCTCATGCTCTGGTTTGTCGTTAACCCCTTGACCGCCATGCTGACGTTCGCCTCGCTGATCGGCTATGCCGTTGTCTACACAATGTTCCTGAAGCGCGCGACACCACAGAACATCGTCATCGGTGGTGCTGCTGGTGCCGCGCCGCCCATGCTGGGCTGGGCGGCGATCACGGGCGAAGTGGGTAGCAGCGCGCTACTGCTTTTTCTCATTATTTTTGTCTGGACGCCGCCACACTTCTGGGCGCTCGCGATCGCGCGCAAGGAAGAGTATGCGAAGGTCGATATTCCAATGCTGCCGGTGACACATGGCGAGGCGTACACAAGACTGAATATTCTCCTGTACACGATACTGCTCGTCCTCGTCACCATCCTGCCGTATCTGACGGGCATGAGCGGCTTGATCTATCTGGTCACGGCTGTCGTGCTCGGTGGCGTGTTTCTGTACTACGCCATTCGGATGATGCGCGAACCGGATGACAAGGCGCTGCCCATGGAGACCTTCAAGTTTTCGATCTCCTACCTCGGCGCGCTGTTTGCGGCACTTCTGATTGATCACTACTTTTTGTTGCAACTAAGCCTCTAAACCATGGCGGAGAAATCCAACAAAGATCGCTTGAAACCCTTTGCCGAGTACCTGGCCGAGTCCACGACCGCGTGCCTGGTTACGATGGTGCAGGGCAATTTCCTCGCACTAACACTTGGCCACTTGTTTATTGCCTCGCAAACAGGCCTCATCGCTGGCGGTATAGCGGCGATAACTCTTGCTGTCGCAAGAACAGACCGACGTTGGGTTGTTTCGGTTGTGCTGGGCGTCACCACCGCAGTCGTTGATTACTTCGTGCACCCGGGAATGTTTGGCACGGCTGCGACAGAGGCCATTGTGACCGGCCTGGCGGCAGCGGTGCTTTCCTATCTGGTCGGCACGGCAGTGCGCTATTACAAACGAAAGGCCGTTTCGGCCAACTGATTACAGACACTCGAAGTCGGCGGCGCCAAGCTTTTTTGCACTGCGGCGGAAAGCCACATACATCCCAGTAATCGAACACGTCGGACGAGACAATCTTCTCCTTGAAGACTGCCGATTGCCGGAAGGCTCTGTATGCGGGATCCCAGATGGCAATTGTATCCGCACTACTGCTGTATTCTCCGAGCGGACCCAACGTGAATCTGCCAGAAACGCAGCTCACTGCTGTTGTTACTCGCAATGCCAGGGGATACTGCCGCAAAGTGCCAAGCCCATCCTTGTTCCGCCACACTCCAGCGCTACACTTGAGGCGATTATGAGCAGCCCAGCTAACAATCAGGTATTTGAGCGCATTGTCCGACCGCATTTCGATCGGCTGTATCGGCTCGCGTGGCGACTAACCGGCAGCAAGGTCGAAGCTGAGGACCTGTTTCAAGAGTTGCTGACGAAGGCTTTTGGAAAGCTGGATGACCTGGTTGCCATCGAGGAGCCCGGCTCCTGGCTGAGCCGCGTTATGTACAATCTCTTTATCGATGAGAGGCGCCGCTTCGCCCGCCGCCGCATGCAAACCATCGAAGAGGGCAGCCTGCCCGGCGATGGCATTGCCGGGATTGCTGGAAGTAGTGATCCGGTGCTCGACAATCAACGCCTGGAAAAATTGCAGCGCCTCACCACAGCCCTTGCCCAGCTTAGTGATGAGCACCGCCATATCGTTCTTTTGCACGACACAGAGGGCTACAAACTGACTGAAATCGCTGACCTGACAGGCGCGCCAATAGGCACCGTAAAGTCACGTCTGCACCGTGCCCGAGCTCGCTTGCGCGAAATTCTTGAGGCAGACGGAACCTTTTGTGCCTGAGGCACGTGTTACAGGACAGACAGGAAGAACTCATGAATTGTGACCACATACATAGGCACCTCGATGACTACATGGATGGCAGCATCGGCGATGAACAACATGACGCAATTGCAGCTCATGTTGCGTCGTGCTTGGAGTGTCAGTCCCTCGTCGAGCGTGAACGCGAGCTACGCGGCCTCTTAAAGGATTTTGGGATGTCGCAGGCAGGGATGACACAAGCCGCCAGTGGTTTTTACGACCAGGCTCTCGTGCGTGCAACTCACGTGAGTTCACGCCGGCAGCGAAATCGCTGGCTTGCAACGGGCTTCGGTTCGGCGATCGCTGCCGGCCTCGCAATCTGGGCCGTTAGTGGCTTTCTGTTTACGGCACCGCAACTACCCGATGCGAATCTTGCCATACCGGGCGTCACGATGGCGCTCGAAGAGCCACGCACCGTGAATCTCGTTTTCTCTTCAACCAGCGCGCTGGAGTCTGCGGTGCTAACTGTTTCGTTGCCGGAGGGCATTGAGCTATCTGGATTTCCCGGCCAGCGCGAAATCAGTTGGGAAACCAGCCTTAACGAAGGGAAGAACCTGCTGCCGCTGAAGTTGGTCGCACTGACAGCAACCGGCGGCGAGCTGCTCGCACGCCTCGAACATGATGACCGCGATCGGACTTTCCGCTTGCAGGTAAACGTAACTTGAACCTTTGATAGATAGCCACAACGGCCGGCAGGGATTTCCGGCAAATTCGTTAGGAGAAACGACATGCGACAGCTCAAGCTCTTTCTCGCCTCGCTGGTACTGACCAGCTTCGCGATGTTCCCCGCGGTATCGCTTGCGGATGAGCGCAACGAACTCGATGACCTCGATGTGACGATGACTGTTCTCGATGGTGCCGCCGATCTGGAGGGCGCGATGTCTTCGATGCGCGGTCCTGAAATGGATGGCGATGACGACGGTGATGACGACGATGAAAGAAACGACGAGTCCGACGGTCATGACGAAGCTGAGTCCGGTCGCGACGACGAGTCTGGCGAGCGAGAAGAGGGCGAGCCTGACGGTGATGAGGAAGAGTCTGACGATCGCGACGAGGAAGACTACGACCGGGATGAATCCGACGATGACTTTGACGAAGAGTCCGAGGAAGGGTCCGACGATGACTATGTCGAAGAGTCCGACGACGAGTACGAAGACGAATACGAAGATGAGTACGAGGAAGAATTCGACGACGAGCTTGAAGGCGATGATTTCGACGACGGCTTTGAAGACGACAGCTTCGAGAATGAGAGCGACTTCGAAGAAGAAGGCGACTTCGATGAGGGCGAGGACATCGACGATGACAGCCCCGAAGAAGACGATGATGATGACATGGACGATGACGATGACGATGACGACATGGACGATGACGATGACGATGATCTGGATGACGACTGACGCCGCATTCAGACCGCCGTTAGGCGTGTAAATCGACAAAATCGACCATATCCCCCCGTTTGGACTCCATGCGGGGGGATTTTCTTGCGCCACGTCATAGTTTTATGAGTGGCATTGTCGGTACCCTTGTGATCTGACATAAGACATTTGACCGAGGACCGCATCATTGTGGCGAATCTCCATCGCTCCGCAACGTCATGCAAGCGCCGCATCCAGCTGCCAGCGCTAGCTTTGCTGTGCCTGTTTGGCGCATCGACAGTGCTCGCCGCGACCGCGTATGACGCATTTGAGGACGGTAACCGATTGTTTCGCGACGACCTGTACTGGGCAGCGCTGCTGCGTTACCAACAGGCGAGCGATGCTGGCATGGACACACCGCTGTTGCACTACAACAGCGGTATTGCGCATTACCGCGCCATGCAATACATCCGGGCCAGGCAATCGTTCACCAAAGCACTGGCAGCGCCAGGTCTAAGAATTGTCTCGCAGTACAACCTCGGTCTGAACGCCTACGCTTCCGGTGACACCGCAGAGGCTCTGAAGTGGTTTCGTCTTGCTCGCGATCAGGATGAGAGCCCGCAGATCAGTCGGCTCTCAAGAATCGCCATCTCGCGCCTGCAACAGACTCAGCAAACGACAGACCCTTATATCGTCCTGGCGAAGCAGGAACGCGAAAAGCGTCATATCGCCGACTTTTTCTTCAATGCAGCAGCAGGCTTCGGCACAGACTCCAATCCGTTTCGAACGCCAGATCAGCCGTACGTTGACTTCTCCAACCCGACCCTCCCCCTCGTAACACCCGTCGTTCAGTCTGGTGCCTTTATTCCGGTCAGCCTCTCAGCCAAGTACTCAATCAACAACTTTGAGCATGAGTCGTTTTTTGGGGCTTACCGAATGGCCGGCCGTTATTATCAGGATAAAGAACTCGAAAACGCAGACGAGTACAGCCACGAGTTTGCGCTGGGCGGTGAGTACAAGCGCAAACAAGGCTCTCGCACCCGGGAGGTCTATAGCGCCTTCACGATCGCGCAACATGCCGAAACATATTTCGACCCTGACGACGGCACGATTCGAACCTCGGATGGCGAGTCAATCGAAGACCGAATGAACTACCGACGATATGGCCCTGAGCTGTCATTTCAACAATCGCATGAGCACCTTTCCGTTGGCGCCTTCATCAAGGGCCAGCTATGGAATTACGAGGAAACCAATGGGCTGGTGCCTGAGTACGATCACGAGTACGTTATTCTTGGACTGAACACGCAGTACAAATTTGCGCCAACATCCTTACTGCGAGTGAAGCTGGAGAAGTACAGCCGGCGCTACGGTGACAGACCATCCTATGACCTTGATGGCCGACCACGGCTAGGCAACCCCAATGTAAGTTATGACTACCTCGAGCTCGGCGTGCTCGCGAGGCAGCGCTTGTTCGAGAGATTCTGGTTCGACATTTACTTTGAGCGCACCAATCGCGATGACAACTACGTTGGCTACAACGACTACGTCCGGGACACGGTCGGCCTGGGCATGAGCTGGACATTTAGTTCGCGCTTCAGAGTTCGGCTGTTAGGCGAATATCGCCTGTATGACTTCCCCAATGCGTACGCTTTTCACAATCCGGTCGCCGGCCCGAAGACTCTCGAAACGGCAGAGGCCAAGCTGATTGCCACTTTCGAAATGACACGTCATCTCGATCTGATCTTCGAGGCTCGTTACAGGAGCTCGGCATCGAACGACACGCGCATCGCTTACGATCGCAACATGTACTCGCTCTGGGTACGCTGGAACCAGTAGTGATCTAATCTGGAGTGCGCCGCAGAAGCCGCGGCCCGGGCACGAGCTCACCCATGAGTGTTGGTCGTATTCATCGTTATTGCCACGTTTATTCTGAACCGGTAACTGGCGTTGTTTGCTAAGATGTCGCGCTTTGCGCTGCCGGCCTGCTAACTGATGGATGTCACACCAATCCTCGACTCATTGAATGATGCTCAGCGTCAGGCTGTGACTGCGCCCGCCGATCCGATGCTGGTTATAGCCGGCGCAGGCAGTGGCAAAACCCGGGTGCTGGTGCACCGGGCTGCCTGGTTGATGGAAGTCGAGGGAATTTCACCGCAAAGCCTGCTGGCGGTGACCTTCACCAACAAGGCGGCCGCCGAAATGCGCGGCCGGGTTGAAGCGTTGCTGGGCGTGCCTGTCGGCCATCTATGGATAGGCACGTTCCACGGCCTTGCGCACCGCTTGCTGAGACGCCACTGGCGAGAAGCCGGGCTGCCACAGAACTTCCAGATTATTGACTCGGATGATCAACTGCGGATTCTCAAGCGACTACTCAAGAGTCTCGAGGCGGATGACAGCCGTTGGGTTCCGCGCGAGATTCAGTACTTCATCAATGCGCAGAAAGACGAGGGCCTGCGCCCACAGCATCTCGACGACGAGGGCGACCCGAACCGACGCGAGATGATCTCGTTCTACAAATCTTACGAAGAAGTCTGCGAGCGAGGTGGCCTGGTGGATTTTGCAGAACTCTTGCTGCGGGCGCATGAGCTTTGGCGCGACAACGCTGAGTTACTTGCACACTACCGCCGCCGCTTCAAACACTTGCTCGTTGACGAATTTCAGGACACCAATGCAATTCAATATGCGTGGCTGCGGCTACTGGCTGGAAAAGAGGGCGTGCCCTTTGTTGTGGGTGATGACGACCAGTCGATCTACCGCTGGCGTGGCGCGCGCGTTGAGCACATCAATCAATTTCAGCGAGATTTCCCTGCAACGTCGGTCGTAAAACTCGAGCAGAACTACCGATCCACCGCGACGATTTTGGATGCAGCAAATGCGGTCATCGCCAACAACGGTTCTCGTATGGGTAAGAACCTGTGGACCGAAGGTGCCCAGGGCGAGGCCATCAAGATCTACGCGGCTTACAATGAGCGCGATGAAGCCGACTTCATCATCGGCCGGCTGCGCGACTGGATAGACCAGGGTAACGTGCGCGCCGAGGCGGCCATTTTGTATCGCTCCAATGCCCAATCACGAGTTCTTGAAGAGGCGTTGATCAATGCGCGTATACCGTACCGCGTTTACGGCGGTTTGCGCTTTTTTGAGCGCGCTGAAATCAAAGACGCACTCGCGTACCTGCGACTTATCTCAAATCGTGACGCAGAAACCTCTTTCGAACGCATCGTCAACCGTCCGACGCGTGGTATTGGTGCGCGCACCGTGGAGATCATGCGGGCATACGCGCGCGCCAACAGTTGTTCGTTGTGGCGGGCGGCCGGCGCGGTGGCAAGTGACGGGCTAAACAGCCGCGCAGCCAACGCGGTACTGGCTTTCATGAACCTGATTGAGCGTATGGCGCGTGACACCAGCGGTATGGACTTGCACGGGCAGGTTGATCACGTCATTCAGAGTTGCGGACTTATCGAGTTCTTCGAGAAAGAAAAGGGCGAGCGCAGCGAGACCCGCGTCGAGAACCTGCAGGAACTGGTTAGTGCAGCACGTGGTTTCGAGGGCGACCCTGCCGACGAGATGTCGCCGCTGGATGCTTTTCTGTCACATGCAGCTCTGGAGGCGGGCGAGGGTCAGGCCGCCGCCTGGGATGATTGCGTACAAATGATGACCATGCACTCAGCCAAGGGCCTCGAGTTTCCATTGGTCTTCATGTGCGGCATGGAGGATGGACTATTTCCTCACCAGCGATCAATCGCTGATCCACAGGGGCTCGAAGAGGAGCGTCGTCTTTGTTATGTAGGAATCACGCGCGCGATGCAGCAGCTATACATTACCCATGCAGAGCAGCGGCGTTTGCACGGCATGGATAATTTTGCGGTCCCATCGCGGTTCGTGGCGGAAATCCCGAATGAGCATGTCGAAGAAATTCGACCCAAGGTCCAGGTTTCGCGACCGGTCCTTACACCGCGCAGACGCAATACGGCGACAACACCTGGCTCTGAGCTCGGCATTCGTCTGGGTCAGCGCGTCAGGCATGTGAAGTTTGGCGATGGCGTCATCCTCAATTGTGAGGGGCAGGGCCCACATGCCAGAGTTGAGGTCAATTTTGAGACGGCCGGCACAAAATGGCTTGTACTCAGCTATGCAAATCTCGATCTGATGTAGACTATCGCCTCAGGAATGGTGATTGTTGCTATGCAGTTAGTGTTGCGCTTTGAGGCCGTAAAAGAAAAATGAAAATTCTCATTCTCGGCGCAGGTCAGGTTGGCTCATCGGCCGCCTATCACCTGTCGCGCGAAGAGGCCAATGAAGTCACGATTGTCGACATGCGGCCCGATGTTCTGCGCGAGTTGCAGGATCGACTCGATATTCGCACCGTTGTCGGCCATGCCGCCTACCCGGACGTACTTGAGCGTGCTGGCGCACATGACGCGGACATCGTTGTCGCGCTGACCGACTCAGACGAGACCAACATGATCGCTTGCCAGGTCGCATACACCGTCTTCCATACACCGACGAAGATCGCTCGCATTCGCTCAGCCGATTACATGAATGCCAAGCGACTCTTCACGCAGGATGCGATACCGATCGATGTTCGTATCAGCCCTGAACAACTGGTGTGTGAATACATCGAACAGCTCATCCTGTACCCGGGCGCATCGCAGGTTCTGGATTTCGCCGATGGAAAAGTTCGGCTAGTCGGCGCAAAGGCCGACAGAGACGGCTTGCTGGTCGGGCAAAAGATAGCCACCTTGAAAGAGCACATTCCCAATACTGAGGGCCGCATCGCCGCAATCTATCGCGACGGCAAAGCCATGTTGCCCGATGGTGACACCGTTATTCAGGAAGGCGACGAAGTTTTCTTCATCGCCGACCGCAAGGATATTCGAGTATTCATGAGTGAGATGCGCCGCCTCGAAGATCCGGTTCGGCGTGTGGTCATCGCCGGAGGCGGCAATATCGGTGTACGACTTGCGCTCGCTTTGGAGCAAACGAACCAGGTAAAAATTATTGAGCGCGACCAGAAGCGGGCACGTGTTATTTCCGAGCAGCTGAACAAAGCCATCGTGCTGGTTGGGGATGCCGCTGACGAAGAATTATTGCTGGAAGAGAACATCGACAACGTGGATGTTTTTTGCGGCCTTACGAATTCCGAGGAAGCGAACATTCTGAGTTCGATGCTCGCGAAGCGCTTGGGCGCGCATAAAGTGATGGCCCTGATCAACCGACCTTCCTACGTTGATCTCGTTGAGGCCGGCAGCATTGATATCGCTATTTCACCACAGCAAGTAACTATCGGTTCGCTGCTCGCCCATGTACGGCGCGGTGACGTTGCCAAAGTCCACTCCCTGCGCCGCGGCGCCGCAGAAGCAATCGAAGCTATCGCACACGGCACAGCTGAGGAGTCGAAGGTTGTCGGCAGGGCCATTGAGGATATTGAGCTGCCAAAAGGGTCGGCCATTGTCGCTCTGGTGCGCGGCGAGCAGGTCATAATCGCGCATCATGACACGGTCATTGAAACCGATGATCATGTCATTCTGTTTCTTACGGACCGACGCAAGATCGAGAGTCTGGAGAAACTATTCCAGGTCGGCGTCTCGTTCGTCTGACGCTCAGCTAACTCATGAACTGGACTGTTGTACAACGAATCCTTGGCCTGCTGCTGATGATGTTCAGCCTGACAATGCTGCCACCGATCATTATCAGTATTGTGTTCGACGAGCAGTCCTGGCTGCCGTTCGTCAAGGGCTTTGGCATCACCTTGCTGGCCGGGTTTGTCTTCTGGCTGCCGGTGCACAAATCACGCAAGGATTTGCGTCTGCGTGATGGGTTCCTTGTCGTTGCGTCGTTCTGGACCGTGCTGGGGACCTTTGGTGCTGCGCCGTTTCTGTTTTCCGAGTTTCCGGCAATGTCGATCACCGATGCGATATTTGAGTCAATGTCGGGCCTGACGACCACTGGCGCAACAGTGCTGACCGGTCTCGATGAGCTGCCCCGCGCCATTCTTTATTACCGCCAGCAACTGCAGTGGCTCGGCGGCATGGGAATCATTGTATTGGCGGTAGCGGTGTTGCCGATGCTCGGCGTCGGGGGCATGCAGCTATATCGCGCGGAGACCCCCGGGCCGGTCAAAGACACCAAGTTAACACCGCGTATAACAGAGACCGCAAAAGCACTTTGGTACGTCTACCTGACCTTTACGATCGCCTGTTGCGTCGCTTATATGATCGCCGGAATGGGTTGGTTCGACGCCATCAGTCACGCCTTTTCCACGGTCGCTATCGGTGGCTTTTCCACCCACGACCAGAGCATGGCCTTCTTCGATAGCACCGCTGTAGATCTCGTCGCCATCTTCTTCATGTTCGCTGCAGGCATCAATTTTTCCTTACACTTCTTTGCGTGGCGCTACGTCTCAGTCAAGCACTACTCCAAAGACCCGGAATTTCGGGCCTATGCGTTCGTATTGATAGGTCTTAGTACGCTGGTCATAGCGACGCTGATGTATTTTCAAACTTACGCTTCTCCAGGGCAGTCGATTATCAATGGTTTGTTTCAGGCCGTATCGATTGCGACCACGACCGGATTCACAACGACAAACTTTGCCGCCTGGCCGGCCGCACTGCCTGCGATGCTGATCTTCTCAAGCTTTATCGGTGGCTCCGCCGGGTCAACCGCCGGTGGGATCAAAGTGATCCGCTGGCTGTTGATTTATAAGCAGGGCGTGCGCGAGATAGCCAGGCTGGTCCATCCGAGTGCCGAGATTCCCGTCAAGCTCGGCAACAATGCAGTCCCGTATCGTGTTGTTGACGCGGTGTGGGGTTTCTTTTCAATTTATATCGTGGTGTTCGGTGTCATGTTGCTGGCGATGATGATGACCGGCATCGATCAGGTGACTGCATTCTCTGCGGTGGCTGCAACGTTGAACAATCTCGGGCCCGGATTGGGTGATGTCACGTCAGGGTTCATGACGCTGAACGATACGGCGAAATGGATCGCGGTGGCCGGCATGTTGCTTGGGCGACTTGAAATTTTCACGTTGCTGGTTCTGATTACACCCATGTTCTGGCGACATTAGACGAATGAACGATCGGGTCCAGGCAGACGGAACCGCATTGGGCTGGCTCGATCGCTTCAGTATTGCGACCGGCAAGCTGGTCTCCTGGCTGACGCTGGCAATGGTGCTGGTCACCACAGTAATCGTCGTAATGCGCTATGTCTTCGATGCGGGCTTCATCTGGCTGCAGGAGTCCGTGATCTGGATGCATGCGGTCGTGTTCATGGCGGGCGCCGCGTTTACCCTGCAGCAGGAAGAGCATGTTCGGGTCGATATTTTTTATCGGGCCACCAGTGACAAGGGCCGAGCCTGGACCGATCTGCTCGGCGTCATTCTGTTCCTGTTGCCGCTGTGCGCTTTTCTGGCCTACTCATCCTATGGCTTTGCCGCCGTTTCCTGGTCGCTGCATGAAGCGTCTCGTGAGTCCGGCGGTCTGCCCTACCCTTTGATTCCATTGCTCAAGTCGGTGCTGCTGTTCATGCCGGTCGCGGTTGGTCTGCAGGGCCTTTCGCTGCTGCAGAAGTCGATAGCGACGATCAGGAGTTCCCGTTAGTGGAATGGGTTGCTCTGCTGCTGTTCCTGTCGGTCATTCTTGTGTTGCTTGCCGGCTTTCCAGTCGCGTTCACGCTCGGTGGCACTGCCTTGTTGTTTGCCGGCGCGGGCGTCCTTAGCGGCGACTTTAACCAGGCACTGCTTTCCGGCCTGCCGAATCGAATCTTCGGCATCATGAGCAATGAGACTCTGGTCGCGGTGCCGCTGTTCGTGTTCATGGGCGTCACGCTGGAGCGAGCTCGTATCGCCGAGGAACTGCTGGAAACGCTCTCCACATTGTTTGGCACATTGCGCGGCGGGCTTGGAATTTCTGTAACGATCGTTGGCATGTTGCTCGCCGCAAGCACCGGCATTGTCGGTGCAACGGTGGTCACCATGGGTTTGCTCTCTCTGCCAACGATGCTCAAGCGTGGCTATTCGCCCGAGATCGCTGCGGGCACCATTTGCGCTTCGGGAACGCTGGGGCAAATTATTCCGCCGTCTATTATTCTCGTGATGTTGGGCGACGTCATGAGTACCGCTTATCAGCAAGCGCAGCTCGACATGGGCATCTATTCACCAAAGACCGTATCGGTTGGGGATTTGTTTGCCGGCGCATTGATTCCGGGTCTGTTGCTGGTGCTGTTGTATGTCTTGTACCTCGTCGCTGTCGCCATCTTCCGTCCCGCCAGCATGCCGGCACATGAACGTGGGCCCGACGAACACGTTTCATTGCCGATGGTTTTGCAGGCACTGCTGCCTCCGCTGCTACTGATCTTCGCCGTGTTGGGTTCAATTCTGGCCGGGCTTGCGACACCGACAGAAGCCGCTGGTATAGGGGCAATGGGTGCTTTGTTGCTGGCGCTTCTGCGGCGACAGCTTACGCTGCAAAGGCTGCAGGAGGTGATGCAAAGCACGTTGCGCATTAGCAGCATGGTCTTTCTTATTCTTATTGGTGCTTCGGTCTTTTCTCTGGTGTTTCGTGGCTATGGCGGTGACGACGGTGTTCGAGCACTGCTGCAATCTCTGCCTGGCGGTGTTTTCAGTGCGGTGCTGGTGGTCATGCTGGTCATGTTCTTGCTCGGCTTCGTACTCGACTTCATTGAAATTACGTTTGTCGTCGTACCCATCGTCGGCCCGGTATTACTCGCCATGGGCCTTGATCCGGTTTGGCTTGGCATCATGATTGCGATTAACCTGCAGACGTCGTTTCTTACTCCGCCATTCGGTTTCGCGCTGTTCTATTTGCGCGGCGTCGCACCAGAAAGCGTCACAACGACACAGATTTATCGCGGCGTCATTCCGTTCGTTGCAATCCAGATTTTCGCATTGCTACTACTCGCTATTTTTCCTGCGCTCATTACGTGGTTGCCGAGTCAGATATACGGCAGTTAATAATAACGGCTGCAGCACAAATCAATCTCGCGTTTCAAGATATGCCTGTTCGGAAATGCGCTGGTTCGCCGTCGATAGTCGCAGGAACTCGTAATACGATTTCTGAATCTTCGCGGCCATGGGATCTACTTCCGACAGCTCATTGACGATGTCTTGCACATGCGCTTTCAGCGCGTTGAGGACGCTGGCGGGAAACTTCCGGATCTCAACGTTGGGATCTGCCGCGAGCTCATTCAGGGCGATGGCATTGCCGTGCATGTACTCGGCCTGCATATCCAGGCTAATCGCCTGACAGCTTGTGCGAACGATCTCCTGCAAATCAGCAGGCAGGGAATTCCACGCATCGGCATTGATGATGCACTCCAGCCCGGAGCCCGGCTCGTGCCAGCCTGGGTAGTAGTAATATCTGGCGGCCTTGTGCAGTCCGGTTGACAGGTCATTGTAGGGTCCGACCCATTCCGTTGCGTCAATGGCCCCCGTCTGCAGCGACGTAAATATTTCGGCGCCTGGCAGTGTCACTGGTGTGCCACCCGCTCTGCGCAGCGCCTCGCCACCCATGCCCGGGATACGCATCTTCAGTCCTTTCAGGTCCGCCGGCGAGTTGATTTCTTTGTTGAACCAGCCACCCATCTGAACGCCGGTGTTACCACAAGGAAACGGCACCATGTTGAATGGCGCGTACAGCTCAGTCCACAGGTCAAGGCCATCGCCGTAGTACAGCCAGGCACTCAGCTCAAGCGTGCTAAGACCGAATGGGATCGCCGTAAAGTACTGTGCCGCGTCGACCTTTCCCTTGTGATAGTAAGACGCGTCGTGGCCCATCTCGACCGTGCCGCGACTAACCGCATCAAAAACCTCGAATGGCGGTACCAGTTCGCCGCCGCCGTATACCTTGATCTTCAGCCGACCATTGGACGCAACTTCGATTCGCTCTGCCAGATTTTCAGGCGCCATTCCAAGGCCCGGAAATTTGGGTGGCCAGGATGTGACCATAGACCATTTAAACGTCTCGCCAGACTGCGCGTCGCCTGTGCCGCAATCCTTGCTCTCATCGCCGCAAGCAGCAACGCCAGCAGCCGCTGCCAGCCCACCAAAGAAATTCCGTCTCTTCATCGTCGTCCCTAGCTGTTGATACCGGGCGCCAAGTGTAGGTGGCTTACGGGCTGTTGCCAATTGGAATGGGCCGCTCAACGGCGACCCCACCGGGAGGGCGAAAACAGGCCACCTTAGAACTTTTTATCCCACTAGAATGCTATTTTATGGTTTGTGGGTCTTTTTATTGATACATGGCAATTAGGAGAGCCCGGGTGGGGCTGTTTCGCAAATTGGGCCCCGATTCTGCAATCGGGGCCCACCCTTCCCTGGTCCGGCCGGAAGGCAATCGCCCCGGGCCTGCCCTCCCTGGCTTGGCCCCGTTGTGAGGTAGCCGCAGGCAGCTGCTCGAAACCCCACCCACCGGCCGGTACAACCAGCTTAAGCCGCAGCGCGTCCCACTGTAGCTATTCGTATCTGGTCTATGCATTAATAAAGGCCGGTACAACACGAAATATCGGAAAAACGCCAAGTTATGATTGCCCTGCTGCAACGAGTCCGGCATGCGAGTGTCGCTGTCAATGGTCAGAACATCGGCGAAATCGGTCGCGGGCTGTTGGTGCTGGTCGCCGTGCATCGCGACGATACCGACGCTGATATCTCGCGCCTCGCCACGCGCATCCTCACTTATCGAGTGTTTCCGGACGCCGATGACCGCATGAACCAAAGCCTTCTCGACGAGAGTCTTGAGTTGTTGCTGGTACCACAGTTCACGCTGGCTGCCGACACGAAGAAGGGCACCCGCGCCAGCTTCACCAAGGCTGCAGCACCACAAAAGGGAGCGGCCTATTTCGAGCAACTGCTGCAGCTCTGCCGTGAGCAGCTTGCCGTGGTCGAGTCGGGCCGCTTTGGGGCGGATATGCAGGTCACTCTGCTCAATGACGGCCCGGTCACCTTTTGGCTCGAAAGCTGAGGACAGCCAGCAACGTTGTGTGTATAACAGCACAGTTTTTTCATGCAGAGCGGGGTATCATTGCGCTTCCTGCGCGCATTGATGGCACAGGGTTTAGCGGATAATAGCGGGCATACGCCCAGGAGTTAGTAGGATGTTTTCCAACATTGGTCCGGTTCAGCTTTTGATTGTGCTTGCCATCGTGCTGGCCATTTTTGGCACCAAGCGCCTGCGCACGCTTGGTTCAGACCTCGGTAGTGCGGTGAAGGGTTTTCGCTCCGCCGTGAACGATGCCGAAGAAACGAAAGAGCAATTGAGCGACGCAACCCCTCAAGACGCCAATTTCGACAACACGCCTGTTGAAGAGCCGCGCAATAACAGCAATTCCTGAGCCGCTCTGACATGTCGTCCGGGATCGGCTTTTCGGAGCTCATCATTCTTGCCCTGATCGGGCTTATTGTTCTTGGTCCGGAGAGGCTGCCGCGCGTCGCCAGTCAAATCGGCAATTGGATCGGCCAGGCAAGAAAAATGACCCGCGTCATGCGTCGACAACTCGAAGACGAGCTGGATTTCGACGAGGACCTCAACCCCAAACAAAAACCTCCTTCAGCAACACCGCATGATGACGATACCTATTCGCCGAAGCATGTGGAGGAGTCCGTCGCGTTGTCGGAGTCAGCCGAGGCTCTCGCCGAGACTGCCAAGACGACCGCAACCGCGAACGACGAAAGCACCGAGAGCGAAGAGCCCGCCGACGATGCTGCGAGCAAGACCGATAAGTCAGCCGGCGACGCTCCTGCAGAGACCGGCAAGTGACCAACACGATCGGCGAAGCAACTGACGCGGAAGACCTTGCGGAAGGGACCCTGCTATCGCATCTCGTCGAATTGCGTTCACGCCTGCTCAAGGTTGCGGGCTCGGTGCTGCTGATTTTCGTGCCGCTGGTGCCGTTTGCACAGCGTATCTTCGAGTTCGCCGCAGACCCACTGCGGTCTGTTTTACCTGGCGGTCAGCTGATCGCAACCGACCCGGTCTCGCCGGTCTTCACTCCCTTCAAGCTCACACTTTACCTTGCCCTGATCATTGCCATGCCGGTGGTTCTTTATCAGGTGTGGGCATTCGTGGCACCCGGGTTGTACAAGAAAGAAAAGCACTTCGCGATACCGCTACTCGCCTCAAGCATCGTCTTGTTTTATTCCGGCGTTGCCTTTGCCTACTTTGTCGTCTTTCCGCTGGTCTTCGGCTTCGTCGTTGCCGTCGCATCGGACAGCATCGCAGTGATGACCGACATCACCTCTTATCTCGATTTTTTCATGATGCTTGTGATGGCGTTCGGCCTGGCATTTGAGGTCCCGGTTGCCACGGTGCTAGTCGTCTGGACCGGTCTGGTTACGCCGCAAAAACTGTCAAAAGCTCGTCCGTATGTGTTCCTGATGGCGTTTGTCCTTGGCATGTTCCTGACGCCACCGGATGTGATCAGTCAGACGCTACTCGCCGTGCCGGTCTATCTTCTCTATGAGCTCGGCATCGTTATGTCACGTTTTTTCGTAAAGAAAGCCCCGGCTGAGGCAGAAGATGCAACTGTTAGCTGAGGCCGCGGTCGTACTAAGCTAACTCGAGGAAAGTCGTCAAGTAGAAAGTTACACCGGAAATAGTGTAACTTCGCTGACCTGCATACAGTCTGGTGGCAAAGGTCGGGGGACCCGTCACAAATAATAAGAAGCTGCGCGGCGGGGGCCTGCCACGCGATCCAATCCAAGAGAGAACCGCCTATGAGTGCTACCGCGTCTGACACGGGACCTGCCCAGATATTTGGCCATCCACGGGGCTTGATGACCCTGTTTTTCACGGAGATGTGGGAGCGCCTCAGCTACTACGGAATGCGGGCCTTGCTGGTGCTGTTTATGACCGACCAGATCGTCAATGGTGGCATGGCACTTACCGACCGGTCCGCGACCGCAATTTATGGCATCTACACCGCATTGGTTTATGTTGTCGCGCTGCCCGGCGGCTGGATAGCTGACCGACTACTCGGTGCGCAGCGGGCCGTTTTCTGCGGCGGCATCATCATTATGTTCGGCCATTTTGTTCTGGCGATTCCCTCTACCCAGGCGTTCTTCCTGGGCCTGGTTCTGGTTATCGCCGGCACCGGGCTGCTCAAACCGAACGTCAGCGCGATTGTTGGCGAACTCTATCCGCAAGGCGATCCACGACGCGATGCGGGATTCAGCATTTTCTACATGGGCATTAATTCCGGCGCCCTGCTCGGGCCATTGATTTGTGGGGGCCTCGGCCAGAGTCCGAACTATGGCTGGCACTGGGGCTTTGCTGCCGCTGGTTTTGGCATGTTGATCGGTGTGACCCAGTTCTGGATGACGAAGCGCCACCTCGGTGATGCCGGCCTGCACCCGAACGCCACCGGCGATGCGGCAATCGATGCCAGAAGCCGCCGCAAGAACTGGACGCTGGTCTCGGTCGGCGTTGCGGCCGCCGTCATATTCCTGTGGCTGGCCCTGTCCGGCAAGATTCAGATGGACCCTATTGAGGTCTCCCGCCAGACCACCAAGGTCATCGTCGGTATGGCGGTCCTTTTCTTCGCTTCAGTATTCATGTTTGGCAAGCTTACGACGGTTGAGAAAAAGCGCACCGCTGCCCTGATCATCCTGTTAATGGGGTGTGCCATGTTCTGGTCCGGTTTCGAGCAGGCCGGAAGCTCACTAAATCTGTTTGCGGACCGCTACACACAGCTCGATTTTGGCTGGCTCACCATTCCATCAACCTGGCTGCAGTCGGTTAACTCGTTGTTCATTATCATCTTCGCGCCTGTGTTCGCCTGGCTATGGGTGTTTCTCGCGCGCAAGAACCTGAACCCATCAACACCGGTGAAGTTTGGCCTGGGTCTGCTGATGCTTGCGGTTGGTTTTCTCGTCATGGTCGGCGCTGCAACTATCGTCGCTGGCGGAGATAAGGCGATGCCAACCTGGCTGATCTTCACTTACCTGTTCCACACCTTTGGTGAGCTGGCCTTGTCGCCCGTTGGCTTATCCGTCACGACCAAGCTGGCACCGCGTCGCTACGTCGGGCAAATGATGGGTATGTGGTTCCTTGCCTCTGCACTTGGCAACTTGATCGCTGGCCAGATCGCCGGTGAGTTCGATGCCGAAAATCTCGGTGCTTTCCCTGATCAGTTTATGCAGATTGTGCTAACCGCCGGTGGCGCTGGCATCATTATGCTGTTGCTGACCAAGCCACTGAAGAAACTGATGAGTGGCGTCGAGTAACTTGACGCTTTAGTTCCAATCGCGGCGGCCTGGTGCCGCCGCGCTTCGTATAGCAGGAGTGACAATGAAGAAAACGTTGATTTTGATGGTTGCCGGCAGCTTGCTGGTCGCCTGTGGACCGCAGAGCTCGGACCCGGTTGTAGTTACGGCAGAGCCGCCGATGGACAGCGCCGAAGAGTTTGTCGCGCGTGTGAACGACGAGCTGGTTGACCTCAACCGGGAGGGTGGTGCTGCCAGCTGGATTCGTGCCACCTACATCACCGAAGATACTGCAATCATCAGTTCGCTGGCCGACGAGAAGTACGCCGAGTGGCACAGCCGCACGGTCAAGCAGGCAGCAATGTACGACGAACAAGAGCTGGCGCCTGCAACGCGGCGCGCGCTTGATCAGCTGAAGCTGGGCACCTCACTGCCGGCACCGGATGACGCGGGCAAACGCAAAGAGCTCGCACGGTTGGCGACCGACCTCAGGGGCATGTACGGAGCCGGCCAGTACTGCCGCAGCGACAATGACTGCATGAGCCTGCAGGACATCGAAAACACGCTTGCAGACAGTCGCGACTTCGAGCAGCTGAAAGAGGCCTGGGTTGGTTGGCGCACCATCTCGCCGCCGATGCGTGACAAGTTTGAACGCTATGTTGAACTTGCCAATGAGGGTGCGTCCGAGCTGGGATACAGCGACCTGGGCGACAAATGGCGCTCTGGTTATGACATGAGCTCAGCCGACTTCCAGCAGGAAACATCGAGACTGTGGGAGCAGGTCAAGCCGCTGTATGACGAGTTGCACTGTCATGTTCGCGCCAAGCTGGCCGAGCAGTACGGCGAAGAAAAAGTGCCGCTTGATCAGCCCATTCCGGCACACTTGCTGGGCAATATATGGGCGCAGGAATGGTCGTTTATTTATGACTTGATTGAACCTTACCCTGGCGTATCTGACCTCGATGTCGACAGCGCGCTGAAGACGAAGAATTACTCGCCACAGGAAATGGTCCGCTCCGCGGAGAACTTTTATGTGTCGCTCGGCATGCCACGCCTTCCGGAGACATTCTGGGAGCGCTCCATGTTCTCCAAGCCAGCTGACCGCGACGTAGTCTGTCACGCCAGTGCGTGGGGACTGGACGGCGGCAACGATCTGCGCATCAAGATGTGTATCAAGCAAACCTACGAAGAGTTGCGAACGATTTATCACGAGCTGGGCCACAACTACTATCAGGGCGCCTACAAAGAGCAACCACCGCTGTTCCAGGATGGCGCTCATGGCGGCTTCCACGAGGCTATCGGCGATACGATTACTCTTTCCATGACGCCGGAGTATCTGGCTGAGGTCGGTCTGGTTGCTTCAGCCGAGCAATCGGAACAAGCGGTTATTAATCGTCAGATGTTGCAGGCGCTGGACAAGATCGCGTTCCTGCCTTTCGGCAAGCTCATCGACGAGTGGCGCTGGGGTGTTTTCTCGGGCGAGATAGCCCCTGAAGATTACAACAAAAGCTGGTGGCAAATGAGAACTCGCTATCAGGGCATAGCAGCGCCGGTTGAAAGGAGCGAAGCGGATTTTGATCCGGGTGCGAAATACCATGTTCCCGCGAATGTGTCTTACACACGCTATTTCCTGGCTCGGATTCTGCAGTTTCAATTCCAACGATCGCTATGTGCTGTAGCAGGACATGAGGGCGAGCTGCAGGCTTGTTCAATTTTCGGCAGCAAGGAAGCCGGCGCTCGATTGCAGGCCATGCTCGAGGCCGGTTCAAGTGCTCCATGGCAGGACACTCTGGAGAAACTAACCGGCACGCGCGAGATGGACGCCACTGCAATCATTGACTACTTCGAACCGCTCATGGGCTATCTCAAAGAGCAGAACGAAGGGCGCAGCTGCGGCTGGTAGTGCCCGGCAAGCGCCAGACGCAACATGAACAGGCCGCCATTATTGGCGGCCTGTTCGTATCTGGCTACCCATATCTGGCTACTCGGCCGGCACCCCCGCGTAAGCGCCCTAGTGGTCCGAGAAGCAACAGGACGAAACCGCTGGCATTGGCACCGAGGCCCGGAAGCCTCCGGCCCGAATACGGCTTTCGGCTGCAGCCAGAGCGCGACGCGACTCTTTCGATTCAGTAAACTCTGGCGTATCAAAAGGTAGGGGATTCCCAATGTCTGCAGAACAACAATTAGAAACCGGCCTTGCCGCCCGCTTCCTCGCATCAGTTGAACGAATCGGCAACAAGCTGCCAGACCCCGCGGTGCTGTTTATCGCACTGCTGTTTGTCGTCTGGTTGCTGTCCTGGGCCCTGTCCTATGTCAGCTTTGACGTCCTTGATCCGCGTACGCAAACCCCCCTGGTGATCAAGAACCTGATGTCTGGCGCGGCCATGACAGAGTTTCTTTCCGTCATGGTCACTAACTTCTCGCATTTTCACCCGGTCGGTGTGGTGCTTGTTGCGATGCTGGGTATCGGTGTTGCCGAACACACGGGCTTTATCAACACCGGACTGCGCGCCCTGCTTGGCATGACGGCGAAATGGCTGGTAACGCCGATGGTAATTCTCGTCGGCATCGTCAGTCATACCGCCGCGGACGCTGGATACGTATTGGTCATTCCATTGGGTGGTGTGATTTTCTACGCGGCCGGGCGACATCCGCTGGCGGGTATCGCGGCGGCTTTTGCCGGCGTTTCGGGCGGCTTTTCGGCAAACTTTGTGCCGTCATCAATCGACCCGTTGCTGCAAGGCCTGACTCAGGCCGGCGCGCAAATTCTCGATCCTGCCGTCACCCTGAATCCGCTGAACAATTATTTCTTCACCACGGCGTCGTCACTCTTGATCATCGGGCTCGGCTGGTACCTGACCGACAAGGTGGTCGAGCCGCGCTTGAAAGGCGTCGAGCTTGATGGCGATCTTGATGATATGCCGACCATGGACGAGCTTGAGCCGCACGAGCGCAAGGGCCTGCGCAGCGCCATGCTTTCGATGCTAATCGCCGTTGTCTTCATGATCGTGACCGCCTGGCCGGCCAACTCTGCATGGCGTGATACCAGTGGCTCGCTCGCCGGCGGAGGTGCGCCGATCATGCGCTCTATCGTGTCGCTGATATTCCTCTTGTTCGTGATTCCCGGCGTTGTCTACGGAATTTCGGCTGGCACCGTCAAGAGCTCGAAAGACATTATCGTGGGCATGACCAAAGCGATGCACAACATGGCCTACTACCTGGTCATCATGTTTTTCATTGCGCAGTTCGTGTACGCCTTTGGGCAATCCAACCTCGGCGTGTTGCTTGCTTTGCAGGGCGCGGCCGGACTGAAAGCGTTGGCGATGCCCGCCGCCCTGACCATTGTTGGCATCATTTTTCTAACTGCGTTCATCAATATTTTCGTGGGTTCAGCGACCGGCAAGTGGGGCTTGCTTGCGCCGATTTTCGTGCCGATGTTGATGCAACTTGGCATCTCACCGGACCTCACGCAGGCGGCCTATCGTGTTGGTGACTCAAGCACCAATATCATCACGCCGTTAATGCCGTACTTCCCGCTGGTGGTCGTCTATTGTCAGCGCTATGTGAAGGGCACGGGCATCGGCACGGTTACTGCGATGATGCTGCCCTACTCGGTAACGATCCTTAGCTTGTGGACCGTGTTTCTGCTGATCTACATGTTTATCGGTCTGCCGCTGGGCATTCAATCAAGCTATACCTATCCATAATCTATATCTCCCTGGGCGAACGAACACACGGGCAACATGACAATGCAGGATTTTGAGAAGCTGGGCGCGTTCTATCTCGGCAAGCGCTATGACACTGAGGCCGGGGCGCTCACTGACGAGCTGGTGCTGTATGACTCGAAGGACCTCACGACGCATGCGGTAATCATCGGCATGACCGGATCCGGCAAGACCGGGCTGGGCATCGGCATTCTGGAAGAAGCGGCTCTCGATCATATTCCTGTCATCGCCATCGATCCGAAGGGCGACATGGGCAACTTGCTGCTGACCTTTCCCAAGCTCGCGGCAAGTGACTTTCAGCCCTGGGTAAACTCCCGCGCCGCGACCGAGAAAGGACAGACGCAGGAGGAGTTCGCTGCATCTCAGGCAGCTTTGTGGAAAAAGGGGCTTGGCGAGTGGGGCCAGACCGGCAAGCGCATAGCGCAGCTTAGAAAAAACGTCGATCTCGCCATCTATACACCCGGCAGCAACGCGGGCCTTCCCATATCCGTGCTGCAATCGTTCGCCGCGCCATCGGCCGAACTGATGGAAGATTCCGATCTGTATCGTGAGTGCGTGCAGGCAACGGTAACTGGCTTGCTGTCCTTGTTGGGCATCGACGCCGACCCGGTTGCCAGCCGCGAGCACATTCTGCTGTCGCGCTTGCTCGATCACGCCTGGCGCGATGGCAACGAACTCGATATAGCCGGCCTTATCGCCAGCATCCAGGATCCGCCGATCAACAAGATCGGAGTGATGAGCCTGGATTCGTTCTTCCCGGCAAAGGATCGCTTCGCCCTGGCGATGCGTCTCAACAACCTGCTCGCAGCGCCCGGTTTTGAGGCCTGGATGCAAGGGGAGCCGCTACGGGCAAAGTCCTTGTTGTACACGGCCGAGGGCAAACCCAGAATTTCGGTTATGTCGATCGCGCATCTTGACGATACACAGCGCATGTTCTTTGTTTCGATGTTGCTCAACGAGATCATTGCCTGGATGCGGGCACAGCCAGGAACCTCCAGCCTGCGTGCGATTCTGTACATGGATGAGCTTTTCGGCTACATGCCGCCAGTCGCCAATCCGCCGTCGAAGAAGCTGTTTTTGACGCTGCTCAAGCAGGCGCGTGCCTACGGCCTCGGCCTCGTCCTGTCGACCCAAAACCCGGTCGATCTCGACTACAAGGGCCTTTCCAACACCGGCACCTGGTTTATCGGCCGCCTGCAAACCGAGCGCGACAAAGCTCGGGTAATGGAAGGTCTTGAGGGTGCGAGCCAGGGCGGTGAGTTTGACCGCGGCGCTATGGAGCGGACGCTTGCCGGGCTGGGGAAACGCCGCTTCCTGCTGCATAACGTGCATGAGAATGCAGCGGTTGTGTTTGGTACGCGTTGGGTGATGTCGTATCTTGCCGGGCCACTGACGCGCGATCACATCAAGCGCTTAAGCTCGAATGTCAAAGCGGGTCTCGACGCGGTTGCCAGGGCCGTCAGCAAACCCCGGCGACGCAGCAACGACTCAGCGCCGGGCTTGCCGCCCGAGATTTCGCAGTTCTACGTTCCGGCCACAAGTGATGATGTTGTGTATCACCCACGGCTGGTCGCTGCCGCGGAACTTGCATTCAGCAGCGCTCGCTATGACATCGAGGATGAACGCAAGGTGGTCTACGCCGTCGAGTTTGAAGAAGGACCGGTTGCTATCGACTGGGACAATGGCGAGCCGCTACCGCTTAGCGCCGACGACTTGCAAACCGAGGCTGCCGCTTCGGCCACCTTTGCCGATGTCGCCGCCGCTGCAGCCAAAGCGAAGAGCTACGCCAAGTGGCAAAGAGAATTCAAACGCTGGCTGCGACAGAATGAAAGTCTGTCGCTGTTTCGCAGCAAACGATTCAAGCTCTCTTCGACACTCGGCGAGACCGAAGGCGATTTCCGCGTGCGCCTGCAAGACCTTGCCAGTGAGAAGCGCGACCAGGCCATTGCGAAAATTCGTAATCGCTATGCCAGCAAGACGACTACGCTGGAGAATCGCCTGCTGCGTGCACAGCAGGCGGTCGAACGCGAGCAGCAGCAGTCGAGCAAAAAGAACTTCGACACAGCCATCTCATTCGGCACTGCGCTTCTGGGCGCTGTGCTCGGTCGAAAGCGCCTGTCGAGCACGACAGCAACGCGAATGGGAAGCGCCATGAAGTCGGCCGGCGGTGCCCGTAAAGAAGCTGCGGACATCAAGAGAGCGAAGCAGACGGCCGAGAAAGTCAGCGCCGAGATTGTGCTGCTTGATCAGAAGCTGCAGTCGGAGGTTGCTGCGCTAAATACGCGTTTCGATGCGCAATCTGAAGCATTGGATGAGGTGGTTATTCGCGCAAAGAGCACCGATATTTACGTGCCCATCATTGGCCTTGTCTGGATGCCGTATCGTGCTGACGAGAAACGCCGGCTATCTCCTGCGTGGGAGCAGGCCGCGCGCTAATCAGTCGCCGATACAAGCGCCGGCATAGACCTTCTGCACCCCGGCATTGTCCAGGTAACACTGATTGTCATAGGTAAAGCCGTCCAAGCCGCAAACCGGCTCGTAAGTGCGCGGACAATTTTCCCCCTGACCCTCGCAAACGCCGGCATATTCGATACGAATGCCGCGACGCTCGGCCTGACAGGCGTTGCTGTAAGTCAGCTCGTCGGAGCCGCAAACCGGCACGAAAATCGTTGGGCATGGACGGACATTGCAGATGCCCTGGGTGTAAGAGCCCACCTTGGCGGCGTCCGCGAGACAAGCGTTGTCATAGGTCTGGCCATCGTCGGCGCACACTGGCGCGAAGACTTTCGGACAGTTTTCAAGATCGCATAAGCCGACGTTTTGGACCGGCACTCTTTCCGCGTCGGCCTCGCAACGATTGGTATAGCTTCGGCCATTGATGCCACACACCGGGTCGCCGGAGCTCGGGCAACCGTTCGCGGCACACGCACCAAGCCCGGCAATCGCTATGCCGGCCTGGCCCGCGAAGCATTCATTGATGTAGGTGTTGCCATCGGTGCCACACACCGGGTCGACTGTCTCGTTACAGCCCGACTCCTCTGCCCGGCACATTCCCTTGCTGACCACTTCAATGCCGGCCGCGCCCGCAACACAGTCGTTACTATAGGTCTGACCATCATCTCCGCAGACCGGATCAAACTGCATCGTGCACGCAGTATCTGTGGCCTTTACGCTGCTATCCGCATCACCGGCCTGCGCGAAGAGCTGATCGAGATCAAACTCGCTTGCGTGAGCCGCGGCGGCAACGGTCATGATCAATACGAAGGTGGTTGCCTGGCGCAGGATTTTCGTCAACATCATTTTCATTTATCTGCTTCTGCCTTATCGCTGTCAATTAGAGCTGATGCGCCGGCATCAGTTCAACTCCATTCTCATTATCTGCGGCCAGACTGGTCGCTGTTTCGAGCAGAGCTGGCCGATCGCCAAGCTCCGAAATAACGCTGCTGATCGTTACCAGCTCGAACCCCTGAGCGGATAGTTTTGGCAATTCGCTCTCCAGAAACGCAAGCGTAGCCGGATAGGGATGTCCGATCGCGACAGCAATTCCGCGCCGTCGCGCCAATCGCTTCAGCCGTTCGAACTCGCCGGCTATCGCAGCAGTGTCGTCATCGTTGTCCAGAAACACGTCTCGTCTGATTGCAGAAATCTGCATCTCGCCTGCGATCTGCAGAGCAACGCTTGCGTGCGTCGTAAAGCTGTCGACAAAAAACAGGTCTTCGCGCTCAACAAGCGCTTCCATTAGCCAGCGCATGTGCCCGGGGTGGCGGGTCAGCAAGCTGCCGCGGTGGCCGTTTACGCCTATCGCGTGTGGCACGGAGTCGAGCGCTCGCGCAAGCGCCGCTGCGACAGCCTCCCTGCTCATGTCCATTGTGATGCTGCCGGGCTCCGGCGGGCTGCTGTTTTCCACGGCCTGCAGTGGCAAGTGCAGCAGAACCTCCTTGCCACTTTGGTGCGCTGACACCGCAAGCGATCTGCCGCGGGGTGTTTCAGGCAGAACCGCGTAGGCAATTGGTCCCGGCAGCCGAATGGCCCGTTCACCAGCCTCGAGCTGGTAGCCAAGATCATCAATGATGATTGCTATGCGGGCCGTTGGGTCGGCATTGGAAATAGCCGACAACAACAAGGCAAAGGCGGCGAACAACCGCACTGGCCAGGACCCTTGAATGGCCGCCGGCTGGCCGGCCTCAGTTGGCGTTGCTATGCATCACCCGACGACGCTGCAGCCGCTCGATGGCTTCCAGCAGTTGCGCGTCGTTCTCACGATCAACGCTGCCATGCAGACTCAGATCAGGATGGCCCGGCGTACCTTCGACATAGACGTCCGGGGCAATTCCCACCTGGTGAATCGAGTCACCGGACGGCGTGTAGTAACGCGACGTTGTCAGCTTGATCGCGCGACCCTGGGACAACGGCATGACAGTCTGCACAAGCCCTTTACCAAATGTTGCCGTGCCGATGACGACGGCGCGACCGTGATCCTGCAACGCACCGGCGACAATCTCCGATGCTGACGCCGATCCGGCATTGACCAGCACGACCATCTCAGCGCCATCAAGAACGTCGCCGCGATGCGCAGATCGGGAAAATCGAGCCTCGTCCGTCCGGCCATCCGCTGTAACAATCAAGCCGGAGTCCAGAAACAGATCTGATACATCAACCGCAGCGTCGAGCACACCGCCCGGGTTGTTGCGCAGATCGAGAATCAAGCCATCAAGCATGCCGTTCTTGTTTTCCTGCAGAGCATCGATCGCCCGCCCCAGCTCGCGAGCCGTGGTGTCGCTGAACTGGCTGACGCGTACATAGCCGAAAGAGGGCGATAGCGTTTCTTCGTGAACACTTGCAACGCGAATTTTTTCGCGGCGCATTGCATGAGTGATTGCCTCGCCATCGCGATCAACGGTTACGCTGATCTTCGAGCCGGGTCTGCCGCGCATCAATGCAATTGTTTCCTGCAGATTTGCCGGCTCAATTGAAATATCGTCGACAGCAATGATTCGATCGCCGCTGCGCAGGTCCGCCCGTGCCGCCGGCGAGCCAAGCAGCGGCGAAATAACCGTGACCACGCCATCCTCCTGGCTGATCTCTATGCCAATGCCCGTGTAGGTGCCTGACGTACTGGCGCGAATATCACGATACTCCTCGGCGTCGAGATATTCGGAGTGCGGATCGAGATCGCTGACCATGCCGCGGATCGCGCTCTCCAATAATTCCTGATCATCAATGGGTTCAACGAACTCGCGCTTGACGTGCTCCATCACCTCGACCAGCAACCGAGCCTTCTCTCTGATCCGGTCGTCGGGAGTGAGCGGCTCTTGCCTGGACATCAGGCCGCCACCGAAGGACAGACTGAGGCCCATCACGGTACCGATGACCAAAACCAGAATGGCTCTGGTTTTCAATGACATATGTATCTCCTGTGCCGGGCGGGCAAGCACGGACCGCGCCGGGCCATCGAAGATAGCACAGCGGCAAGGGCCGGCCTAACTGCGGAAGTCACGCTTTTGCGTCGCGGCCAAAGCGAGTGGCGTCGTTGCTTAATCGGGCCTGCGGCTGGTTGCAGTGCGCGGCTTTTGCTAGCCGTCTGCAACGGACGGCTAGCTGCCAGGTCGCCGTGTAACCCATCGACCAGGGTTCACCGGTTGCGTTCCCTTGCGAATTTCGAAATACAGTGAGGGCTGCGGCTGACCACCGCTCTCGCCAACGGTGGCAATCACGTCGCCGGGCGCGACCCAGTCACCTGTTTTTTTGAGGATCGTCTCGTTGTATCCATACAGCGTCATGTAGCCCTCGCCATGATCAACAATAACCAGCAGTCCGAGCCCGGCCAGCCAGTCTGCAAATACCACTCGCCCGTGATACACCGACCGCACCTCGTGGCCCCTCGCTGTCGCGAGCACAACGCCGTTCCACTTCATGCTTGCGCCAACCCGCGGTTGCCCAAAGTCGTGCACCAACGTGCCCGCGACCGGCCATGTCAATCGTCCTTTGTGCTCGCTAAAGGGGCTTTCTGATGTAATTGGATAATCCGAAAGGATGCTGGTTAGCTCGGCGATAAGTCGCGAAAGGTCCTTCTCTTCTGCGGCCAGTCGTTGGATCTCGCTGTTCTCATTGCTGATTCTGGATTTGAGCGACGCCAGCAATTCCTGCCGGCTTTCCTGCGCCGTATTCAGCTCGGTCAGTTCTGTGTAGCGGCGGCGCGTAATCTCGGCAATGCGCGCCTCTTCAGCGGCAACCTGGCTACGTAGGTCAGCGAGCTCGTGGATATGCGCGGTGACCGCGTCAATATTGCCGGCGCGATACTCATTCAGATAACCGTAATACGCCATCAGGCGGCCTAGCGTTGCCGGGTCGCGCTGGTTCAACAGCAGCTTTATTTTCTCCTGACTGCCGCTCATGTAGGCCGCCCGAACCTGCTCAGCCAGCTCGGCCGATTCTTCATCGAGTTCCGCCTCCCGCTTAGCCAGCTTGTCGTCCAGCTCCGCCTTTCTTTTGGCGCTGAACTGCTGCTCGCGTTTCAGTTCGCGCAGCCGAATGCGTTTCTCGGCAATGACGACCTCGGCATCCTGCAGTTGCGCTGTCACCCGATCGCGGTCAGCGGCAATCCTGTCCATGCTTTGTTTGAGTTGCTCTATCTTCTCGCGTACCTGCTCAAGCTCCCGCTCTTTGATTTGGGCGAGCTCGCCACCGGAGTCCTGCGCGCCCAATGGGGCGCAAACAGTGAGTAACAGAACGAGTCGTAGCATTGTGGCTTTCATGGTTGCCGAGTGTAGTGTCTTTGCTCCTGCCTGAGAACGGTATTTTTTTGACCGTAAAATCACGCCGGGGGAGATATTCCCGCGGGTAGGTTGGTATAATCCCGCCTTTATGACAGCTATGGCGCAGCTTCTCGCGCCGATAAAACACTCATGGAACAGTTTTCTGAATTCGCCAGCAACAATCTTTTGCTGGTACTGGCTTTGATGGTCACCTTTTTTGTGCTCGTGTTCTCCGAGCTGCGACGCAAGGCCAGCGGCCTCGTTGCCGTAGATCCCACCGAAGCTGTCGGACTGATCAATGGCGACGCGGTGGTCGTCGACCTGCGTGGTGCAGACTCATTCGCACTCGGCCACATCGTTAACGCCAAGAACATCCCGGTTGACGAGCTCGACGCCAGTCAGGAGCGCTTGGCCGGCTTCAAGAGCAAGCCCATACTGGCCGTATGTCAGTCCGGAACAATATCGACGAAGGCCGTCGATACGTTGCGCAAGTCTGGCTTCGAGAGCGTGTTTGGAATCAAAGGTGGCATGGCGGCATGGTCGCAGGCGGGTCTGCCCGTGGTCACCGGCAAGAAAACCAAGAGTAAGAACAAAAGCAAGAAGTAAGCAGACAGCGATCTGTGCCGCTCATATTAGTGGCAACACACACATTGGCAAGCTTGACGAACGTCGTACGTTCGACAGGGTTGGCGGATCGAATTATCCACTCGCCGCAATAAAGCGCGGTGGGCATTTACTGAAACAGGAAGGACTCATGGCAGAAGAAGGCAACGGCGCAGCCGACAAGCGCATCTCAATCGCAAAAATTTACATTAAGGACTTTTCATTCGAGTCGCCGCAGGCACCGGCAGTATTTAAGTCCGGTGAGTGGTCGCCCAAAACCGACCTCAATCTGCGCAGCTCACATACGACGGTTGAAGGTGATCATCACGAGGTTGTGTTGACGATCACCGTCGAGGCGAAGGAGGGCGACAAGGCCGTTTTTCTGATCGAGCTGCACCAGGCGGGCCTGTTCGAGATTGCCGGTTATGAAGACGAAGAGTTCAAAGCAATCATCGGCAGCTTCTGCCCGAACATTCTGTTCCCATATGCGCGCGAGTCGATCGCGTCGATCGTACAGAAGGGCGGTTTTCCTGAGTTTGTGCTGCAGCCAATCAACTTTGATGCGCTGTACATGCAATCGCGGAAACAACAATCTGAAGCAGCGCAAGTTGAAGCAGCGAGCGCGGAGACGCACTAATAAGCAGAGAGTCACTTCAAGCAATTGCCGTCATCGGCGCGGGCTCCTGGGGTACCGCGCTTGCGTTGCAGTTTGCCCGTAGCGGCCGCGAAGTCCGGCTTTGGGGGCGAGATCAGGCACAACTTGTAGCCATCGCCCGCGATCAGGTCAATGCGCGATACCTCCCGGACGCGCCATTTCCGGAGTCGCTAACAGCGACGCCAAAACTTGAGGACTGTCTGGCGGGCGTTCGCGATGTGTTGGTGTCGGTACCCAGCCACGGGCTTCGAGAGACGCTCAATACAATTCAACCGTTGCTCGGCAGCGATTCGCGTGTTTGCTGGGCGACCAAAGGGTTTGAGTTACACACGGGCAAGCTACCGCACCAGGTTGCTGCGGAGACGCTCGGCGCTGATCGTCCGGTTGCCGTGCTGTCCGGCCCCACGTTTGCGAAAGAAGTGGGCACCGGCTTGCCAACCGCAATGACGGTTGCCGCCAACAACAGCGACTTCGCTCAGGATTTGGCCATAGCGCTGTCAGATGACAACTTTCGCGCCTATACCTCCACCGACATGATTGGCGTCGAAGTGGGTGGCGCCATCAAGAACGTTCTCGCCATCGGCGCAGGCCTGTCAGATGGGCTTGGCTTCGGTGCCAACTCTCGAGTTGCGCTGATCACCCGCGGACTCGTTGAAATGACCCGCCTCGGCGTTGCGCTGGGCGCGAAAAAAGAAACCTTCATGGGGCTTGCTGGCATGGGCGACCTGGTCCTGACCTGCACCGACAACCTTTCCCGTAACCGACGCATGGGCCTCGCGCTCGCCAGCGGCATGACGGTGCAGCAGGCTCAGGTTGAAATACAGCAAGTCGTTGAAGGCGTGATGGCCGCCGAGGCGGTGAATGAGGTCGCCGAGACGCTTGGCATTGAGATGCCAATCTGCCATGAGATCTATCGAATTCTGCACAAAGGCGCGTCTCCACGCGAAGCCGTTGGTGCTCTCATGCGTCGGGAGCTTCGATCAGAATAGTGAGGGCGTTGCTTTCGCCGCCGGCGAAATAAAAGGCTCCGGTCGCTGGTCTGCTTCTAGTGAGCAACAACACTCGGGGGTGAGAAAATGTCCACATCAATTCGACCCATGCTGGCGATCGCATCAGCCTTTTTCGTGTTCGCAGGTGCTACCGCCGCTTTCGGTCAGCGCAGCTACGATGTAGACATACTCAGTGAAACGTTTGGTTTCGATGAGTCAACGCAAAAGAGTGTCGCTCTGCGTGACCTTCACCAGGGCTGTGGCGCGCGAGACTGTATCCCGTCGATCGATAACCCGCAGTACGTTTCGGCCCAGGATGCCACGCATGTTCAGGATGACGATATTGTCATTGCACTTGCGTGGCGAGGCGAGTATCGCGCTTATCCAACCCGTATTCTCGATCGGCATGAAATCGTTAACGACACCATCGCGGAAACGCCCATCGCGATTACCTACTGTCCATTATGCGGCTCGGCAGTTGGCATCAAGCGAGAAGTCGGCGGGGAGATAACGGAGTTTGGCGTGTCGGGCGTCTTATACAATAGCGACCTTGTTCTGTATGACCGTGCCACAGAGACGCTGTGGGACCAGATCGAAGCAACGGGCATCGTGGGACCGCTAACCGGCGAAAGCCTCGAGCTTGTACCGGTCACCATGACACGTTGGTTACGCTGGCGCGACGCACATCCGGATACGCTGGTGCTTTCCGAAGACACGGGATTTGACGCCGACTATTCAACGGACCCGTACGTAAGTTATCGCAACACTGACAAGCTGATGTTTCCGGTGCAGAACGAGACTGACCAGATGTACCCAAAGACGGTCGTGTTTGGCTTTGAGATCGACGGCGAACCTGTCGCCTATACCGAGAAGCTGCTTGCCGACAATGGCCGGTATGAGCATGAGCTCGAGCAAAAAACCGTGGCGGTGACGCTTCGGGATGATGGCACGGTTGTCCTCGAAGTGGCCGAGTCGGGCGAAACCTACGAGCCCATTCGTCTGTTCTGGTTCGCCTGGTACACGTTTCACCCGGATACGCGCCTGATTCGCTAGATTCAGTACCAACGTCCGCAAGTCACGCCGTCGACTGCAATCCGGCGACTAATGTTCTATGCTTCGGGCATAACTAATAACAACTGTTCTAAGACAGGGGATCATCATGAATCGACGCAAATTTTGTAGAACCGCTGTGGCCGCGAGTGTTGCCGCGTCCTTTCCCGCCATGTACGGCTGTAGTCGCGAGACGCCCGTCGCAACTGAGGCCAACACCAGTATTCGCGGTATCTCGCTGACCGGCACCGAAATTGAGCTGGAAAAAACCGCTGTCATTGAGCTCGGCGAAAGTATGCAAGGCTCGGTTCTGTTGTCCGGACATCCCGGCTACGACGGTGCTCGCGCCATCTGGAATGGCATGCACGACAAGAAGCCCGCCCTGATCGCGCGCTGCCTGGACAGCGCCGATGTCAGCAATGCCGTTACCTTTGCTCGCGAGCGGGACCTGCTGGTCGCTGTGCGCGGCGGCGGCCACAGCTGGCCCGGAAAATCAGTTTGTGACGACGGTCTGATGATCGATCTGTCGCAAATGAGCACGGTTACGGCCGACCGGGAAACGAAGCGTGCTAACGCGCAGGGTGGCGCACTACTAAACGCACTTGATACGGCCGCGCTGGAGCAGGGCCTGATTACGACGGCTGGTGTTGTATCCCATACGGGTGTTGGCGGCTTCACGCTTGGCGGCGGTTTCGGCCGCCTGAATCGCAAGTACGGGTTGACCATCGATAACCTTACCGGGGCTACGATCGTTACAGCAGACGGAACAGTCCGCCGCATCAGCGCCGAAGAAGAGCCCGACCTGTTCTGGGCCATTCGCGGCGGTGGTGGCAATTTTGGTGTCGTCACCGAATTCGAATATCAACTACATCCGTTTGAACGTAACTTGCTGTCCGGCCCGATTGTCTGGCCAATTGAGCAGGCAAGAGACGTGCTGGAATTCTACGCCGAGTGGTCTGCCGATTTTTCAGATGAGCTTTACGTTGGACCAACCATGATGACAACACCTGACGGCGCTGGCGTTATCGCGCTGGAGGTTGTCTATAACGGTGACCCGAAGGTCGGCGAGAAAGAGCTTGAGGCATTGCGCAGCCTTGGCAAGCCGATGATGGACGGCATCACAATGCAGGATTATATGGTTATGCAGACCAGCGAGGATGCCGCGTTCGCCCATGGTGTCCGGTCCTATGCGAAGAGCGGCATGGTTAAGGAAATTACGCAGGAGCTAGTCGATGCAATGCTCGATGCCTACACTCCGGACCCGCGGGTCTTTATCACCAACCATGTCGCCGGCGGCGCCGTAAAACGCGTCGGCGAACTCGATACGGCATTCCCGCATCGAAATGCTGAAACCATGCTGGTAATCGTCAGCGGCTGGATGGACCCGGCACAGGATGCCGAGGCGATTGCGGCCACGCGCGAGGTGCACCGCAAACTGGATCCATTTACTGGCGGCTACTACGACAACATCGATACCGACGGCGAAGGTACGACCAGCAACTACGGGCCTGCGCATGCGCGCCTGGCACAAGTCAAAGGTCAGGTTGATCCGGGCAATCTGTTTCGGCTCAACAGCAATATCGAACCGGCGGTCCAGGCGGTTTAGTTACGCGCCGCCGTCAAAGTCCAGTTGCCGCCATGCCTCGTAGACAACAATAGCGGCAGCATTTGACAGGTTCAGACTTCGGCTGCCGGATCGCATCGGCAGCCTGAGTCGCTGTTCGGCGGGCAATGCCTCCAGAACCTCTGTGGGTAGTCCGCGCGTCTCGGGCCCCAATAACAGAGCATCACCCTCTTGATATCGCGGCGCATCATAGCGGGTCGTGCCGCGGGTGCTAATCGCGAACACACGCGGGCCATTTAGCGCCGACAAACAGTCCGACAGAGTCGAATGTGTCGTTACGCTGGCGAACTCCCGATAGTCGAGTCCGGCGCGCCGAAGTTTGCGCTCTTCGAGATCAAAGCCGAGTGGCTCTATGAGGTGCAGTGCGACACCGGTATTGGCACACAAGCGGATGATGTTGCCCGTGTTTGGGGGGATTTCGGGCTCATAGAGGATCAGATTCAGCATTTTCCGTGTGCGCGAACGCGCTCCTACATGTTTGACGATACAGCCTGTAGAATGCCGCATCCAATGGCCGACTCACAAACAAATTCTCTGCAGGTCGACTTCTGCGGGCTTTCGCTGGCAACGCCGATCGTACTGTTGTCCGGCTGTGTCGGCTTCGGCGAAGAGTACACCCGCGTCGAAGGTTTCTCGAACAGCGACGTCGGGGCTGTCGTCCTCAAGGGCACCACCCTTGAGCCTCGTCTTGGCAATCCTCCGCACCGGGTCTTCGAAACACCGATGGGCATGCTCAACGCCATTGGACTGCAGAACCCGGGGGTCGACAAGGTCGTTGGTGAGATATTGCCCGGCCTCGACTTCACGGAAACGCGCTTCATGGCGAATGTCTGCGGCTCGACGATTGAAGACTATGCCGAGGTGACACGGCGGTTTGATGATTCGCCCATCGATGCCATCGAGATCAATATTTCCTGCCCGAATATCAAAGAGGGTGGCGTTCAGTTCGGCAATGTTCCCGCAATGTCCGCGCGCGTGGTTGCCGCGTGTCGCGCGGAAACGAAGAAACCAATCATTACCAAGCTGTCGCCGAATCAAACCGATATCAGGGAGAACGCGCGGCTTTGTATCGAAGCCGGCTCAGACGGCCTTGCGGTTATCAACACGATGATGGGAATGGCCATCGACATTGAGAAGCGCACGCCAATTATCGGCAATGTTCAGGGCGGATTGTCGGGACCCGCGATCAAGCCGATCGCGCTACTGAAAGTGCGCCAGGTTTACGAGGTCGCGAAGCTGCACAACGTACCGATCATCGGCCAGGGTGGCATCACCAGCGCAAATGATGCGATCGAGTTCATGCTCGCAGGGGCAACGACGGTCGGCATCGGCACGGCTCTTTTCTACGAGCCGCTTGCGTGCAAAACAATTAACCAGGGTCTGCTGGAGTACCTGCAACGACACAACATGAGCTCTGTTTCTGAGCTGATCGGCGCGCTGCAGGTTTGACCGGGCGCCTCCCTTAATCGGAGCCGTGGCGCCATTGGCCCTGGTCCATTTGCAGTGACTTCATCTTGCGCGCAAGCGTATTGCGGCCCCAGCCGAGAATTTTCGCGGCGTCCTGTCGGCGACCGTTAGTTTGCGTCATCGCAATGTGAATCAGCGTTTTCTCGAACTCCGGTACCGCCGCGTCCAACAGGCTTGTCTCGCCGTTGGCGCCTAGCTGTGACTCCGCCCAGGCCGCGAGACTTCTGGTCCATTCTCCGCTAGCGCGTTCGCCGCTCTCATTGCCACCGAGGTCAGCCGGTATGTCCTGCGACGAAATGACGTTGCCGGGTGCGGTAACGGTCAGGCGACGCGACGCGTTGACAAGCTGTCTCACATTGCCTGGCCAGTCAAAGTTTTGCAGTGCAAGCAAAGCCTCAGAATCAATGGACTTCGGTGTGGCGTCGAGCTCTTTCGCCGCAGTGGCCAGATAGTGATTCAATAACAGCGGAATATCTGCTCGTCGTTGGCGCAGGGGCGGGGTGTTCACTCGAATCACGTTCAAACGGTGGTACAGGTCTTCTCGAAAGCGCGACTCTTTGACGGCTCGCGCGAGGTCCTGATTCGTTGCCGCAATAACGCGCACATCGACCTTGATCGAGGTTTGTCCACCAACACGATAAAACTCGCTTTCGGCAAGGACGCGCAACAATCGCGTTTGCAACGCCGGCGACATGTCGCCGATCTCATCGAGAAACAGCGTGCCACCATTCGCTTGTTCGAAGCGACCAACACGCCTTGCGTCAGCGCCAGTAAACGATCCTTTTTCGTGCCCGAACAATTCCGACTCAAGCAGCTCCGCGGCAATGGCCGAGGTGTTTAGGGCGATAAAGGGCTTGTCTGCACGCGGGCTGTGTTGATGCAACGCCTGGGCGACCAGCTCTTTGCCGGTTCCCGATTCGCCGGTGATCAGCACCGTCATGCTGGAGCCAGCGAGGCGACCAATCGAACGAAACACCTCTTGCATTGCCGGCGCCCGCCCGATTAGCGCAGGAATCTCTCCGCGGTTTTCGGCAGACGTGCCGATGGCAACGGGGCCTTTGGGCCGCGCCGCTTTATTGACCAGCGCGACGGCCTCGTCAATATCGAAAGGTTTGGGCAGGTACTCGAACGCGCCCCCCTTGTAGGCGGCGACAGCACTCTCGAGGTCCGAGTGCGCGGTGATAACGATGATCGGCAGGTTTGGACAACGATCCCGCAGGCGTTTCAGCAGGGTGATGCCGCTCATGCCTGGCATGCGAATGTCAGTAATAAGAACATCAGGCTCGCCATCATCGATGGCTGCAAGCAAATGCTCGGCACGCTCGAAACAGGTCGGCTGCATATCGGCCTGCCGCAGCGCTTTCTCCAGCACCCATCGAACGGACTGGTCGTCGTCAACGACCCAGACCTTCAAGCTACGGTTTGGCATGCTATTCGCTCCCCGCTTGCAGTAACGGAATACGCACGAAGAAAACGGTCCTGCCGGGCCGACTTTCGAACTCTATCAGTCCGCCGTGGCGGCTTAGCAGCTCTTGCGCCACCGCCAGGCCGAGGCCGGTACCGTCAGGCCGGCTCGTTACGAGCGGGTAGAAAACCGAATCCTGCAGTTCGCGCGGTATTCCCGGACCATCATCCTCAATCTCGATGCTCGCAATAACGCGGTGTCGGACGTCACCGATGGTGAAATTGGTTTCGGCTCGACTCCGCAAGGTTAGTGCGCCCTGGCCTTCGAGTGCCGTGACAGCATTGCGGACAAGATTCAGCAGTGCCTGCACGATCTGATCACGATCGAGGTCAATGAGCGGCAGACCGGGATCGTAGTCACGCCTTATCGATAGACTCTTTGGCTCTTCGGCATTGATGATGCGAATGACATACTCAAGGAGCTCGTGAATGTTGTGCGGCTGCTTGTTGGGTGGCCCCCCCGGCCCGAGGAGGGTGTCGACCAAGGCAGCAAGCCGGTCTGTCTCGCTAATAACTACGTCGGTGTATTCTCGCAGCTCGTCGCTATTGAGTTGTCGTGCCAGCAATTGGGCGGCGCCGCGAATTCCGCCCAGTGGGTTTTTGATTTCGTGTGCCAGCTGACGAATCATTTGTCGGCCCGCACCGTGTTGAATCAAGAGGGCGTTCTCGCGACTGATCTTGACGCGGCGCGTCACGTCGGTTAGTTCAACAACCAGTGCGACTTCGTCACTGGCCAGCGGGGAAACTCGACAGTCAACGATGCGTTCATCCGCATGTGCTTCCGTTGCTGCGAGTGTCATTTCGTTTGCGTAGTGATCGCCGGTTTCCATGACCCGACTGAGGATGTCGCGCAGCTCCGGCTCATCGTCGACCAGGCGCAACAGGGATTTGCCCGTCGCTCGGCGTTCGCTAATTCCAAGAATGTTCTCGGCTGCGGGGTTCATCCCAGCGATCAAGAGGTTTGCATCCAGCAGAATGACGCCCGAGCTCAGGCTATCGAGAATACGTTGGGATTGTTTCTGTGTGATTCCGCCGCCACCGGAACCGCTGCTGCGCTTATGCGATTTTAGAACGCTATGTTCTGTTGTACGTAGAACCGGTTCGGTGTGCTGCGAATCATCACCCTGCCCGTTTGGTCGAGCACCTCGACCTGGATGTTGTGCACTCCGCGCCAGACTTCCGGCAGCTGAAAGTTCTGACCGAGCACCGGCTGTGGCTCGCCACCATCCAGAATCACTCGGACCTGATGATTGCTCTGCAGACCCGGCGTCAGATCCAGAGAGACGTCGAGCACCCCCGCGATGTCCCATAGCGTTACTTCTGCGCCTGGAGAGGAAATTGACAGGCTTTCATAGCGAAAAGGCTTCTCGGCCTCTGGCTCCTGATCGTCTGTGCGGGCGGTTGGTCCTGCCCTGCGTGGGTTGTACGGTGTTGAGGACGGCCGATTAGTCGAGAGGTCAATTTGCTCCGCACCCGGCTTCTGGCGATCGGAGTAGGTAACCACGCCATCTTCGTCAACCCACCTGTAAGCGTCCGCAACCACGGCGGTGGTGGCGAGCAGGCCAATAATGACAAAAATCGATCGTATTTCCATTGAGTTAGCATAGCAGCGTACACCGGATTTTGGCTAGTGACCGGGCGACAAAATGTCGCCCGGTTCACACTTTTGGTCATTACAGGCTGTAATACATGTCGAATTCGACCGGGTGGGTCGTCATTCTGAGCCTGGTAACGTTTTCCTCGAGCAGTTCGACGTATGCGTCGATCAGATCATCGCTGAACACCCCGCCAGCCTTGAGGAATTCGCGATCGGTGTTGAGAGCCTCGAGCGCCTCATCCAGCGAGAAAGCAACCAGCTTAAGCTCTTTTTCTTCTTCGGGCGGCAGATCGTACAGATCCTTGTCCATAGCTTCGCCAGGGTGAATCTTGTTTTGAATGCCATCGAGGCCCGCCATCATCATTGCCGCAAACGCGAGGTATGGGTTCGCCATCGAATCAGGGAAGCGAATTTCAATACGACGGCCCTTGGGACTGGGCACGAACGGGATACGAATCGAAGCGGAGCGATTGCGTGCCGAGTAGGCCAGAATCGTTGGTGCTTCGAAGCCGGGTACAAGACGCTTGTAACTGTTGGTCGCCGGGTTTGTAAACGCATTCAGTGCTTTGGCATGTTTCACAATGCCGCCGATGTAGTACAGGGCCATTTCTGAAAGGCCGCCGTAGGCGTCTCCCGAGAACAGGTTCTCGCCGTCTTTGAACAGCGACTGATGCACGTGCATGCCACTGCCGTTGTCATTGACCAGAGGCTTAGGCATGAACGTCGCCGTCTTGCCGTACGCGTGGGCAATATTGTGGATGACGTACTTCAACACCTGAACCTCGTCGGCTTTACGTACCAGGGTGTTGAACTTGGCGCCAATCTCGCACTGACCCGCGGTCGCAACTTCGTGGTGGTGTACTTCGGTTTCAACGCCCATGTCCTCAAGGGCAAGGCACATCGCGGAGCGCAGATCGTGCAGCGAGTCGACCGGCGGTACCGGGAAGTAGCCGCCCTTTACGGTCGGCCGGTGGCCCGTGTTGCCTTCGCCGTCAACCGATGCGCGGTCAGTATTCCAGGCGCCTTCGTCTGAATCGACCTTGTAAAACGCACCCTGCATGTTGTCATCCCAGGACACGTGGTCGAAAACAAAGAACTCATTCTCGGGGCCGAAGAAAGCGGCGTCTGCGATTCCGGTTGATTTTAGATACGCTTCAGCGCGATCCGCGAGAGAGCGTGGGCAACGATCGTAGCCCTGCATGGTTGTAGGCTCGACGACGTTGCAACGGAGGTTCATCGTGACGTCGGTTGGAAAGAGATCAATGACAGCGGTTGATGGATCCGGCATGAGGATCATGTCGGACTCATTAATGCCCTTCCATCCGGAGATTGATGAGCCGTCAAACATCTTGCCTTCTTCAAACAGATCTTCGTCGATTGTGTGTGCCGGCACAGTGACGTGCTGCTCCTTGCCACGTGTATCGGTGAAACGAAAATCGACGAATTTGACCTCATTCTCTTTGATCAGGTCGAGTACATCTGCGGGCTTCATGACTACTTCCTCCAGGTTCTGAATACTTAAGTTGTGGCCGGCGATTGCGGGCCACGTTAGTTAATTGGGTTTGTTAGATCAAGATATTGCATGAAGTGTGCCAATTTGGGGCGTGTGGTAACTGCCTGTTTTATAAGTAATTATTAAGGCTCTGCCGCCCCAGGGCGCACCAACCTGGTGCAAGACCTCCCCGTGGCGCACCATTGTAGTGCATCCGATCCGGCGACGCACCACTTTGCTCTTCGTGACGCATCACCCCTGCACGCTGCAGAGGTGCCCGCGAGTGCTGTGCCGCAACATATCTTGCTCGCCACATACCCCGCATGCTGCTGCTTTCGTTATACTTCGCGCCTTTACAGCCTCTACAACAGCGCGATATCACAATGACCAGCAAGAAACCGTCGTCCGTACTGACCTTTCAGGACCTGATTCTCAAATTACAGCAGTACTGGGCGGATCGCGGCTGCGCAATCATGCAGCCGTATGACAAAGAGATGGGCGCAGGAACCTTCCATCCCGCCACGTTTTTACGCGCCATCGGCCCCGAGCCGTGGAGCGCAGCCTACGTACAGCCGTCGCGACGACCAACGGACGGTCGCTACGGCGATAATCCGTTTCGCCTGCAGCACTACTATCAGTATCAGGTAGTGATCAAGCCGTCGCCGGCCGACATTCAGGAGATGTACCTCGACTCACTGCGCGCGATCGGTATAGATCCGACCGTGCACGACGTTCGCTTCGTCGAGGACAACTGGGAGTCGCCAACGCTCGGCGCCTGGGGGCTGGGCTGGGAGGTCTGGTTGAACGGCATGGAGGTGACGCAGTTCACCTATTTCCAGCAGGTCGGCGGACTGGAGTGTCGTCCGGTTACCGGCGAGATCACCTACGGACTCGAACGTCTTGCAATGTACCTGCAAAACGTCGAGAGCATTTTTGATCTTGTCTGGACGGATGGACCGCTGGGGCGCATCACCTACGGCGACGTTTACCATCAGAACGAAGTCGAACAGTCGAAATACAACTTTGAGGAGGCTGACATCGACTCACTGTTCCACGATTTCGATCACGCCGAACAGGATAGCCTCCGCCTGATCGAGCTTAACCTCGCGCTGCCCGCCTACGAGCAGATGCTGAAGGCGTCACACACGTTTAATCTGCTGGACGCGCGCCAGGCCATTTCCGTTAGTGAGCGGCAACGCTTCATCCTGCGAGTCCGCACGATGGCAAGAGCGATCGCCGAGGCCTATTACGCAAGCAGGGAGGGCCTTGGCTTCCCGATGCTCAAGGCCACGGAACAAAAGGGGGCGTCGAAATGAGCAAGGCCGACCTCCTGATAGAAATCGGCACCGAAGAGTTGCCGCCGAAAGCGCTGCGAACGCTAATGACCGCCTTCGGCGAGAACGTGACCGCCGCAATTGACGAACAGCGCCTGGCACACGGCGCGGTGCACACCTACGCAAGTCCGCGTCGACTCGCAATCGTCGTCGAGCAGCTGGCGAGTGAGCAAGAGGACCGCAACGTTGTGCAGAAAGGCCCTCCGGTTTCTGTCGCCTTTGATGGCGACGGCAACCTGACACCGGCTGCCGCTGCCTTTGCGAAGAAATGCGGTATTGATGCCGCGCAATTAGGCCGCAGCAAGACCGACAAAGGTGAGTGGCTGTCGCATGAGGCTACCGTGAGTGGCAAGCTCATTACCGAACTGCTGCCTGCGCTCATCGAGAAGGCTTTGGCGTCACTGCCGATTCCACGACGTATGCGCTGGGGGGCCGGCGACGCCGAGTTTGTTCGGCCGGTGCACTGGATCGTCTTATTGCACGGCAATGAACTGATTGCGGCAAACATTCTGGGCATCGACAGCGGCAACCAGACCCACGGCCACCGCTTTCATTCTTCGGGCCCGATTGAGATTAAAGACGCGTCGTCTTACCTCAAGACACTTGAGAGTGATGGCTACGTTATTGCCGATTTTGAGCGCCGACGCGAAATGGTTGTTACCGGCGTCACTGCCGCCGCCAGCAAGGCGGGCGGTGTTGTCGTTGACGGTGAATCACTGTTCGATGAGGTTGCCTCGCTGGTTGAGTGGCCGGTGCCGATTACCGGCGGTTTCGATGCTGACTTTCTGCGACTTCCTCGCGAGGTCATTGTGTCAACACTAACGGGCCATCAACGCTATTTTCCCGTTGCAGATGACGGTGGCGCGCTATTGCCAACTTTTATCACTGTTGCCAACCTCGAAAGCAGCGCGCCGGACAAGGTTCGCGATGGCAACGAAAGAGTCATACGCCCACGCCTCGCTGACGCTGCATTTTTCTGGGACAACGACCGGCGTCTGGCGCTCGCCGCGCGTCAGGATGGTCTGCGTGAGGTTGTGTACCAGCATGGCCTCGGTAGCATCTTTGACAAGAGCACTCGAGTGTCTGCGCTTGCCGCACAGATGGCCGATGCCCTGGATCATGACGCGAGCAACGTGCAGCGTGCCGCCGAGCTGTCGAAGTGCGACTTGATCACCGGCATGGTTGGAGAGTTTCCGGAGTTACAGGGAACAATGGGCGGCTACTACGCGACGTCCGACGGAGAACCAGAAGCGGTTGCGACTGCGATTGCGGAGCACTACCGACCGCGCTTTGCCGGTGATGAGCTGCCGGTCTCTGTTGACGGGCAACTGCTCGCTGTCGCCGACAAACTTGATACGCTTGCCGGCATTTTTGTGATCGGCAAGAAGCCGTCTGGCAACCGGGATCCCTTTGGCTTGCGGCGCAACGCTCTCGGCATTGTTCGGCTGCTCATTGAGTGCGACCTCGATCTGGACCTGCAGTCGCTTATCGCTGCCGCTATCGCTGCGCAGCCGCCAGGTAAGGGGAACAAGGACTCGCTTCCCGACGAGTTATACACCTTTGTAACCGAACGATTGCGACGCTATTTTCTTGATCGGGACAGTGGCCTCGCGGCCGAAACTTTCGACGCCGTTTTGTCACGCCGGCCAACATCGTTGGTCGACTTTGATCGCCGGCTGCGAGCCGTGCAGGCCTTCATAAAGCTCGAACCAGCGGCCAGCCTCGCCGCGGCGAACAAGCGCATTGCGAACATTCTTCGCCAGGCGGAAAGTGACGTTTCAATAAAGGTCGCTGAAAAGCTACTGAGTGACCCCGCCGAGATCGCTTTATGGGCGGAGTTGCAAGGTGCGCGCTCGTCTGTGCAACCGCTGCTCGATGCCGGTGACTATGCTGCCGCGCTAAGCGCTTTAGCTGAGCTTCGCGATTCCGTCGATACGTTTTTCGATGACGTGATGGTGATGGCAGACGACACGGGCGTCAGGAACAACCGGCTGGCACTACTGGGCGAGTTGCGCACTCTGTTTCTGCGTGTGGCTGATATTTCGCGGCTGTCACTCTGATGCGCGCCTTCCGCGGCCTCCTGTTCACGATTGCGATGTACGGCTTCGCCGGCATATCCGGTTCGCTCATTTTGCTGTTTTTCTGGGCGCCGTTCAGTGTGCGTTGGCTCGGTGCCGGCTTGTGGGCCAAGGGCAGTACCTGGGCAGCGCGCTTTTTCTGTGGCTTGAAAGTTACCACTGAAGGGGAGGATAATATTCCGCAGGAACCGTGTGTGTTTTTGATCAAGCACACCACCGTATTCGAAACCTTTTGGCAGATCAGCGCGCTGCCGCCGTCTGCCTGGGTTCTGAAACGCGAACTGTTATGGATTCCGCTCTTTGGTTGGGCGCTCAGCCTCGGCATGCGAGCGATAGCCATCGATCGAAAATCCGGTGGCTCGGCAATTCGCCAGGTTATTCAAAAAGGCCAGGTCAAACTCGACTCTGGCATTAGTGTCTGTATTTTTCCCGAGGGCACTCGCATGCCGCCCGGGGAGACGCGGCGCTATGGCGTTAGCGGGGCAGCACTGGCGAGAGAGGCCGGCTGTCCGGTCGTGCCTGTCGCACACAATGCCGGCGATTTTTGGCCAAAACGAGGCTTGGGAAAGAAGCCGGGTACGATTCGCTTCATCATCGGTCCGCCGATCAGCGCCGCTGATCGGCCACCTAAAGAAACCAATGTCATTGCGCAGGACTGGATCGAGTCAAAGATGGCGGAAATCAGTCGCTTCTACCCGGATAACACGGCGGCCAGTTAGTCCGCGCACAAAAAAGGGCCGCCTTTTGGCGACCCTCGAGTTTCTTGCGACAAGATTTTATCTTGCTACAACATTTGTTCTACCAGATCTTAACGCGATCCTCCGGCGCCAGGTACAGCGCGTCGCTTTCTTGCACATCGAACGCTTCATAGAACTCTGGCACGTTTCTGACCGCGCCGTTCGCTCGATACTCCGAAGGTGAGTGCGGGTCCGTCGCAATTCGGCGGCGTAGTTCTTCATCGCGGTATTTGCGCCTCCAAACCTGGCTGTAGCCGAGGAAAACTCGTTGTACGCCGGTGAAGCCATCAATGACCGGCGCTTCTTCGCCGTTGAGCGACAATTGATACGCAAGCAGAGCGATGGTGATTCCACCAAGGTCGCCAATGTTTTCGCCCAGTGTAAACTCGCCGTTAACATTGAGGTCATCAAATGGCGCGAACTCATCGTATTGCGCGGCCAGCCTGGCAGTGCGCTTTTCGAATTCCGCCCGATCTTCGTCTGTCCACCAGTTGCGCAGCGCTCCATCGCCGTCGAACGTGCTGCCCTGGTCGTCAAACCCATGACCGATTTCGTGGCCAATAACCGCTCCGATTCCGCCGTAGTTAACGGCTTCGTCGGCTTCGAGGTTGAAGAATGGCGGCTGCAAAATGGCCGCCGGGAAGACAATCTGATTTAACGCCGGGCTGTAGTACGCATTCACTGTTTGCGGCGTCATGCCCCACTCGCCGCGGTCGACCGGCCCTTCCTGTCGGTCAATCTGGCGCTGGTGTTCAGCTCGGGCGGAGCGCATTGCATTGCCAAACAGGTCATCCGCCTCGATGTCGAGCTTGGAGTAGTCGCGCCACTCATCCGGGTAGCCAATTTTTGGCGAAAATTTGGATAGCTTCTCCAGCGCTTCAAGCTTGGTCTCTTCGCCCATCCAGTCGAGGTTCTTGATGCTGATTTCGTAGGCGCTCACCAGGTTTCCGACCAACGTCAACATGCGCTCTTTCGCTTCTGGCGGGAAATGTTTCTCTACGTAGACCTCACCGACCACTTCGCCCAGGCTCCCGCTAACGGTTGCAGAAGCCCGACGCCACATTTCCTGTTGTTCCTCTGTGCCCGACAGCGCCGTACCATAGAATGCAAAATTCTGCGCATCGAGTTTTTCGTCAAGGAGTGCCGAGTAACTGTTGACAACGTTCCAGCTTAAATAGGTCTTCCATGTTTCTAGATCGGTGTTTCTGATGATTCCGTCCACCGCTCGCAGGTAGTCTGGCGTATAGAGCACCAGGCTGGGTACCTCAGCGACGCCGGCCTCGGCAAGATACGAATCCCAGTTGAACTGCGGCATATATTCAGCAAGGTCCGCTCGCGATACTGTGTTGTAGTTTTCCGCACGGTTACGCATCTGTTCTTTGGTCATGTTCTGCTCAGCGAGTCGGGTCTCAAGCTCCATGATGGTGGTCGCTGCTGTTGCGCCGTTTTGCAGGCCGGCAAGTTCAAACATAGTGGCAATGTGCGCAACGTATTTTTCCCGCAGCTCGACGGACTTTTCGTCGTCCTTGAAGTAGTACTCGCGGTCGGGAAGGCCGAGCCCGCCTTGCGAGACCAGTAGCGAGTATTTGCTGGCATCGTTCCAGTCCACTAGCTGTTGCATGTCCACCGGTACTGACATGCCTATTTTCCCGGCGCCAGCGAAGTACTTCGTGAGCTCATCGTAGTTGCTGATTGCCTCTACTTGGTCGAACAATGGCTGCAGAGGCGTGGCGCCCAGCGCATTGCGCGTGCCCATGTCCATATAGGACTTGTATAGGTCGCCTACTTTTTGCTCATTCGACCCTTTGGCGAAATCGCCGGTCGACGCTTCGTCGATAATTGCTTTGACGTTTTCCTGGGCCTCATCGGCAAGAATCGTGAAGCCGCCATAGTTGGATTTGTCGGCCGGAATCTCGGTTTCTTCAAGCCACACGCCATTCATGTAGGAGAAAAAGTCGTCGCCTGGCTTGACGCTTTTGTCCATGTACTGTGTATCGATGCCAGAGATAAGTGCTGCGTCGGCGGCTACCTCGTTGCTCGGGTTTTGCGCTTGCTCCTGTCCACAGGCGGCCAGTAGTGATATCGCGCCTGCGACTGCTAGTATCTTTTTCAATTTATTTCCCTTTTGTGATTGCGGCTCTGTCTCTTGGTGGCCGCATGATATGTCGTTCTAGCCGGTTTGCTGATGGGCCGTTTCACGTTCGCTGCCCCGATTGCTTTTGCTGACATTGATAGACCAGTTTGACGGAGCTTAGTTTCGCCCCTCGGTAGCCGCTACAATTTCTTTAAGCTCTGCGGCCTGTCCTTCGGTAAGTAGATAGGCTTTGCCTATGTGGCAGCCGTTTATGGTCTCGAATCGGGTGCTGATTTGGTTGCTACTCCAGCGCGTGTCTGGCTCAACCCTGTCTTCGAGAAGGCTGTAGCAAGGGCTTCTAAACTCAATGAGATAGACCTCTTTGCGGCCCTCGTAGAGCATGTAGTCCTTGGTCAGAACTTGCCGCTTGTCGCGATTGCTGGTTGGAATTTTATCGCGCTCCTCCAGTGGCTCCACGTCGATGAAGTCGCGCAGCGCCTCTTCCTGCAGGGTCGGGACCGTAGAACAAGCGAATAGTAGCGCTGTTGTTGTAATCATGCCCGCCGTCGCAAGCATCGGAGGTCTAGTTTTCATTCTGCCGCTCCTGCGTGTAAAGGGTCTCAACAAATGTGGTCGCTTTTGGGTGGTCTTCAATCCACCGTGCGATGTCGTCACGCATCTTCTGTGGCAGTCGATCGCGCTCGAGTCTCGCGAATTCCGCCTGCCCGCCGCCATAGGCCTTCGGTTGCAGCCATAGCCCGGTCATCGATGCGAAAGCGATGTCAGTATAGTTACTCTGGTTCCCGCCGAGAATTGATTTTCGACCGTCTGCAAGTCGCGTGTCGATGTCGCTCAGCAGGTCTTCAATGTTGTGTACAACTTTGGCGTAGTGTGTTTCTGTGATCGAAAATGAGCGCCTTAGGAAGGCTGCAATCACGGGATACATCAGGCGTATTATGACTCGCTGCCAGCGAGGCACTTGCGGCGTGTTGACACCCCAGGCCTGCAGCGCGAGTTGCTTGTCTTGCAGGATGTGATAGTAGACCCACACCTGCAGGTCGCGCCCGTACCGATCCACACGGCGCTCGAGGTCAAGGCGTTCCTGTGTTGGTTCAAGAAAATTCGCCTGCTCTTTTTCCTCGGTGGGAGAGCGACCCCAGAGGTAGCGCAGAATGTCGGAGGAGTTGCCGATAACGGATTGGACTATTCCGGTCTTAACCTTGAGCTGCGGTACAGATCGGCCGGTGAAAAGCACACCAATGATGCCGGCATTCTGGTGTTCCGTATAGTCGATTTGCAGTCGGTCCATGCACCAGCGAACTTTCTCCACGAAATGGCTGGCAGAAATTGTCTCAAGCACCAGCTTCGGCGTCTTCTCCGGCGCGACGAAGCCGCTGATGACAATCAACCAGCGCCATAACAGCATGACAATCACTGCGACAACGGCCGAGAAAACGCCAAGACCAAACCACGCAACGATGATTGGCAGCGCCAACAAGAACACGGCATGAATATATCGGCGAGTGTTAGTCATCGTATCTGCGGCTTAGTATCGGGCGGTTGGCCTCACGCTAAACGTCGAGATTCGAAACAGTGAGCGCGTTCTTCTCGATGAATTCTCGCCGCGGCTCGACCTGGTCGCCCATGAGCGTTGTGAAGATATCGTCTGCTTTGACGGCATCGTCTATTTTCACTCGCAAAAGCCGGCGCGTTTCCGGGTTCACTGTTGTGTCCCACAGCTGATCCGGGTTCATTTCACCAAGACCTTTGTAGCGCTGTATCGACTGTCCTCGTCGAGCTTCGTTCATTAGCCACTCGACGACGTGTGCGAAAGTCTCTGTGGGGCTCTGTCGCTCACCACGCTTGACATAGCTTCCCTCACCGAGCAAGCCATCAAGCTTCGCAGCGAGCGCCATAATATAGCGATACTCTTTGGTGCCAAAGAACGTGCGCGGCAAATGGCGAGTGGTTGCGACACCGTGCTGCACTTTCGTAATCGCAACCCGGACACCTTCCCCGTCTTCATCGCCTCTGTCCAGGTCTGCCGAGTAAGATCCGCCACTATTATTCTGCGCTCGATCACCACCGCCTGTTGGCAGTTCTGCTGAGAGCGCAGCGCTCCATGCTTCAAGTTTATCCAGATCCTCGGCAAGCTCGGGCGTCACTTCGGGAAGTTGGCTTATCGCACGCAGAACAACCTCGTCATAGCGACGTGCCAGACGAGCAAAAATGTTTTCTACAGCAATATGTTCTTTTGCCAACGACTCCAGAGCCACGCCGGACATTGCCGGAGCGTCTGCATTAACGTGCAACTCGGCATTGTCCATCGCCGCGGTTAGCAGGTGAGCGTTTAACTCGGCATCATCTTTTACGTACACCTCTTGCTTGCCGCGCTTGATCTTGTACAGCGGCGGCTGCGCAATGTAAATGTGGCCGCGTTCGATGAGCGGCAGCATCTGTCGGTAAAAGAACGTGAGCAGCAGGGTTCGTATGTGCGAGCCGTCAACGTCGGCATCGGTCATGATGATGATGCGGTGATAACGCAGCTTGTCAGGGTCGAAGTCGTCTCGCCCGATACCACAGCCCAGCGCGGTAATTAGCGTGCCCACTTCTGCCGATGCGAGCATCTTGTCGAAACGTGCTTTTTCGACATTGAGAATTTTTCCCTTTAGCGGCAGGATCGCCTGTGTTCGTCGGTCGCGGCCTTGTTTTGCGGAGCCGCCAGCGGAGTCTCCCTCGACCAGGAAAATTTCCGACAAGGCTGGGTCCTTTTCCTGGCAGTCAGCAAGCTTGCCAGGCAGGCCTGCGATATCGAGTGCACCCTTACGGCGGGTCATTTCACGCGCTTTGCGTGCCGCCTCTCTTGCCCTCGCGGCATCAACAATCTTGGAGACAATTGCTTTGGCTTCCGCAGGGTGCTCGAGCAAAAACTCTTCGAGTCGACCGGACATTGCACCTTCAACAATGCCTTTAATTTCAGATGAAACTAGTTTTTCTTTGGTTTGTGATGAGAACTTCGGATCCGGGACCTTCACAGACAACACCGCCGTCAGGCCCTCGCGCGCATCATCTCCGCTAGGCGTGAACTTGTCTTTCTTGCTGTTCGCCTGCTTTTCAATGTAAGTGTTCAATGTTCTCGTCAGCGCAGAGCGAAAGCCGGCCAGGTGGGTGCCACCATCTCGCTGCGGAATGTTGTTTGTGTAACAGAACATGTTTTCCTGGTAGCCGTCATTCCACTGCAACGCGCCCTCAACACCCACGTCGTCGCGGGTAACAGAGAAGTAAAATACCTCGTTGTGGATCGGCGTCTTATTTCGATTCAGATGGTTAACGAAGGCCTTAATGCCGCCCTCATACTCGAAGACTTCTTCTTGCTCACTGCGCTCATCAACCAGGCGAATACGCACCCCGGAGTTCAAAAAAGACAGCTCGCGCAAGCGGCTTGCCAGTATGTCGTAGTGAAAGTTAATGTCGGTGAACGTACCCGCACTCGGCTTGAAGCGCAGTGATGTCCCGGTGCGATCCGTTTTCCCAACGACCGCCAGCGGCGCAAGCGGCTCACCATGTGCATATTCTTGTTGGTGGGTTTCGCCGTCACGATGAACGGTCAGCACCAACTCCTCGGACAGCGCATTGACCACGGAGACGCCAACGCCGTGCAGACCGCCAGAAACCTTGTAGGAATTATCGTCGAATTTGCCGCCGGCATGCAGGACGGTCATGATCACCTCGGCAGCCGAACGCCCTTCTTCCGGGTGAATATCCACCGGAATGCCGCGCCCGTCATCGGTCACCGTCACTGACTCGTCGGCATGAATCGTAACGGTGATAATGCTGCAGTGCCCGGCCAGCGCCTCGTCGATGGAGTTATCCACGACCTCGAAAACCATGTGGTGCAAACCGGTGCCATCATCGGTGTCACCGATGTACATGCCCGGTCGTTTTCGAACGGCCTCAAGGCCCTTTAAGACCTTGATATTACTCGAAGTATATTCGTTTTCGTCGGTCATTCCATGTCCTCAATGCATAACCGGCGTATTGTATCAAAAAAGCGCCTTCAATAGACACTCAAATGCTTCTTTTTTAAGGCCTTTTGGGGCTTACTGTGCGGCCCGAAAGCGGTTGTTGCCGCGCCCGGCATTGAGCGGCCAAGATCCCGGCCGAGCGAGCTATTTGCTGCGCCGAAGCTGTCCTTGTTCCACGTGGAACACCGCCGCCGATTTCGGCAAAGAAAGCGCGTCTCTTGCCAGGCTGGTGGCAACAACCTGTGAACCAAGCGACCCGACCCGCCGCATGAGCCGACCCAGCGAATCCTGATCAAGCTCCGCCGCCGGGTCATCGAGCAAAAGAAGCAATGGCCGTTCGAGTGCGCTCTGCGCCGTCTCCGCCGCTCCAAGAACCATCGCGCACGCCAGCAATTTCTGCTGACCACGTGAGACCAGCTTCCGAGCTTGCCGATCGTCATAGATCAACCGAAGGTCACCGCGATGTGGTCCGTGCTGTGTACTGCCCATTTGCAGCTCCCTCGCCAGCCCATCGTGTAAGCATCCTAGCAAGCCACGTTCCTGGTTCCAGCCAGAGCGATACTCAAACCGGACTTGTCCGCCGAGAAGTTCGGCGCCGGCCGCCACAAGGTTTTCCGCCGCAACATCAAGAACTCTCCGCCTGGCCCCGTCAAGCTGCGAGGACATTTCTACGAACTCCGCGTCCCAGCCCGAAATAGCACCGCCCGGGTTTCCCGAACGCAGTGCGGCATTCCTTTGTTTCAGGCTCCGGCGGAATCGTCGCCAAAGCTCTAGATATCCATGTTCCACGTGGAACGCGATCCAATCAAGATATCGCCGCCGCTGCTCCGGGCCACCGCTAACCAGGTTGTGAATGTCCGGATCAATGACCTGCAGCGGCAAAACCGCCGCCAAGGCCGCAGCTCCGCCCCGAGCCTCACCATCAACCCTGACCTCCAAACCATCCCGACCATTACGCGCACCAACGCTGGACACTAAACCATCATTATCGACCTTGCCGAATAGGACAAATTCCTTTTCGCCATGCCGGATCAGCTCCGACGTGCTCGCGCCGCGAAAAGATTTACCCCGGCCCAAATACGACAATGCCTCGAGTAAGCTAGTCTTACCCGAGGCATTGGCCCCATAAATCAGGTTGTAATCCGGGTCCAGCTCGAGCGACGCACTTTCAAGGCAGCGGAAATTCTCTACTGTAAAACGCTGTACCGGCACTCCGCTCAGATCCGAGCAGGGCTATAGGCGCATGGGCATAACCACAAACTTGCTGTCGTCCATCCCAGGCTCACGAATCAAACAGCTGGAGTTTCCGTCCAGCACAGAAAGCGTTACCGAATCAGATTCCACCGCCCCGAGCGCATCAAGCAGGTAATTTACATTGAAGCCGATCTCTATATCTTCGCCGCTATACTCCACCTCAAGCTCCTCCTCAGCTTCTTCCTGCTCCGGATTGTGCGCCTGCAGAATCACCCCACTATCTCTGATGATCAACCGAATTCCACGATACTTCTCATTCGACAGGATCGCAGTGCGCTGCAAAGCTCCTCGAAACTCAGCTCGGTCCGCGGACAGCTCGTTACTGGAGTCCTTCGGTATTACACGGTCATACTCAGGAAAACGGCCATCAATGAGCTTTGACGTAAACCGAATACCATCGAGTTGAATCCGCACGTGATTAGCGCCAAGTTCAATATTGACCGATCCTTCCCCATTCATTAATCGTTGCAGCTCTAAAACACCCTTTCGCGGCAAAATCACCTGTTGCTCGTCAAGATCGTCGCCGTCCAGCTCTGCCTGGCAAAGCGCCAAACGATGCCCATCCGTGGCAACCGCCCGCAAAAACTTACCCCCCGTCTCGAGCAACATTCCATTCAAGTAATAACGAACATCCTGCTGCGCCATTGAAAAGTGGGTTTTCTCGATGAGCCGTCCCAACACCGCCTGGGGTACCTCTATCGTTTGACCCGCCTTAATGTCCTCGATCGTCGGAAACTCCGCAGCGGGCAATGTCACCAGGCTAAACTTACTTCTTCCAGAGCGCACCACAAGCTTCTCGCCACTCACGCTTATATCGATACTCGCGCCATCCGGAAGTGCTCGACAAATATCCAGCAACTTCCGTCCAGAAACAGTAATCTCACCGCCCGCTTCTACCTCAACCGCAGTTTGAGCAACCAACTCGACCTCGAGGTCCGTCGCCGTTACAGCGAGCTCACCGTCTTTGGCAACCAATAGTACATTCGATAAGATCGGCATAGTTTGCCGTCTTTCCACAACGCCAATAACGGCCTGTAGAGGCTTCAATAGCACATCGCGAGCTGCGCTTAACTTCATAGGTTCCACCTGTTAATAAAATGGGAATATATTAGATTATTATTATTATTAAGGCCCTAAGGTCCTGTGTATAACTTTATAATCACCAAATAAAACAATAGCTTACGGCCAATTATTGCTTGTCAAACCAACTGTGTTTCCGGTACGTCGCCTGTGAATACCTTGTGGATAAAATAATTTCCGAGGTTATCCACGAGTTATCCACATCATCCTGTAAGAGTTCTTAACAAATTCAAATAATCGTCGTCAATTCGCTTTTCAGTATCGCGTAAAAACGCCACTCTGCGACAGCCATGCAGCACTGTCGTATGGTCGCGACCGCCAAAGGCGTCACCAATCTCCGGCAAGCTATGGTTGGTCAACTCTTTCGCCAACGCCATTGCGATCTGCCGAGGTCTCGCGATTGAACGGCTGCGTCTCTTCGAGAGCAGATCTGACACCCGTAGTTTGAAGTAATCGGCAACGGTTTTCTGAATATTTTCAATAGACACAAGCCGATCCTGAAGCGCCAACAGGTCCCGCAAAGCTTCTTTTGCAAAATCCAGGTCAATATCGCGTCCGGTGAAGCGCGAATTAGCAATAACCCGGTGCAAAGCTCCTTCCAGTTCACGGACGTTGGAGCGAATGCGCTTCGCAATGAAGAAAGCGACTTCCGCAGGAAGATCTATATCATCCGCGCTGGCCTTGCTCATCAAAATGGCAACGGATGTTTCCAGCTCCGGCGGATCAATCGCAACGGTAAGGCCCCAGCCGAAGCGGGACTTCAGCCGCTCCTCCAGGCCGTTGACCTCTTTCGGATATCGGTCGCAGGTCAGAATGATCTGGCGCTGACCTTCAAGCAAAGCATTAAAGGTATGGAAAAACTCCTCCTGAGACCGTTCTTTCCCGGCGAAAAACTGGATGTCGTCAATCAGCAAAGCATCCAGCGATCGGTAAGTTCGCTTGAACTCGGAGATCTTATTGTGCTGCAAACCCTTTACCATGTCGCCAACAAACCGCTCGGATCGAACATAGGCAACCCTTGCTGCCGGGTTCTTTGCAACCATCGCGTTGCCGATCGCGTGCATCAAGTGGGTCTTGCCAAGCCCTACGCCGCCATAGATAAAAACGGGGTTGTACGATTTGCCCGGATTTTCACCAACCTGGCTAGCGGCAGCGCGCGCTAACTGATTACTCTTGCCCTCGACAAAGTTGTCGAACACGAAACTGGGGTTGAGGCGAGATTCTATCGGCATCGGTGCGGCGCGTGCCGATGCCGACGGCGGCGTCGCTTGTGGCCGAGGTGATCTCACCGCGACCGGCGCCGGCGCTCTCGAGCCAACCTCAATGACAACCTTCGTGTTCGCCCCACAGTCCAAAACAATCTGGTTAATGCGCTCAAGGTGATGCGAGTGCAGCCAATCGACAACGTACCGATTCGGCGCCAGCAGACGCAGCGCGTCCGCGTCCTCAACAGCCTGCAGTGGCCTGATCCAGGTGTTAAAGTCCGGTTCCGGCAGCTCGGCCTGCAAATCACGCAGACAGCGGTTCCAGAGCGTCAGGTCAGCCGGCAATACAGTCCCCAAAAAAGCGCGCAAGTCGATGCTTCGCGGTGCAAAGAGCGGGAAGTCTATACCCTATACAGGAGCAGGGCCAGAGCGGGTTATCCACAGGCAGGAAAGGAGCAAAAGAGGAATGTTTTGGCCCCTCTATTGACACCTACAGACCATCTGGTACCCTTGCCGCCCTTCAAAAGCGTCGGGCCACAATTTTCCCGGCGGATCAACAGGTAACAGGTAAATGAAACGTACTTTTCAGCCCAGCACTCTAAAGCGCGCGCGAACCCACGGCTTTCGTGCCCGCATGGCCACCAAGGCCGGGCGTCTCGTGCTCAAGCGTCGGCGCGCCAAGGGCCGCGCTCAGTTGACACCGTAAGCCTCAACGTTAGTCTTCAGGCGGTCGTCACGGCGGCAGACACCAAAACCGAACTCACTGGCAGCTCGCTGTACCGGTTCCAAAAACACAACCGGCTACTCGATGCAGCGGCTTTCGGGCGCGTATTCAAAAAAGCGAGCCGCAGTCGCGACAACTTGTTTACCGTTCTTTGTCGCGAAAACACTGGCGGAAACCCCAGGCTGGGTCTCGCCATATCAAAAAAACACTGTCGACATGCGACAGCGCGCAATAGAATAAAGCGTATTATTAGAGAGTCGTTTCGAGAGCATCAAGAAACACTGGCAGAGCTCGACATCGTCGTGATCAATCAGCGATCCGCAGCAACGGCAAATAACAAACAATTATTTAAGAGTCTGGACCGGCATTGGACCAACTGCCTGACAGCAAACCGCACAGCACGCGCTCAGGAAAAGACATAAATGGACAATCAACGACTGCTGATATGGGCGGCATTTGGACTCACCGCCTGGATGACCTACCAAGCCTGGATGAACGACTACGGACCAACTCCCGTGGCCGCGACCACCACGACCGAGGCCGTGGTTCCCGGGGTGGAATTGCCAGCAGCACCAGGCGAGGCCCTGCCTGAACTTTCCGCGACGGGCGCAGACGCTCCCGCTGCATTGCCAACAAGCGCGGGTCAGCCCGCCCAGACTGTCACTAATGCGGCGCCCGGCATATCGGTAACCACCGACGTGTTCGAACTCGAAATAAGCACGCAAGGCGGCAGCATTCGAAAGGCATCGTTGTTGGGCTATCCAGTTCACAAAGATCGCCCCGATGAACTGGTTAAATTGCTTAGCCCGGAAACCGGCAACTTTGGCGTGATCCGAAGCGGGCTGCGGTCCGACGATGAGACAAGGCCCGGTCCTGACCATCTCGCAACGTTTTCCTCGACGCGCAGCAACTACAGCATGAACGGCACAGACGACCTGGTCGTCCCACTACGCTGGACAGGGGCCGACGGCAGTGTCGTGGAGAAACGCTACATATTTAGCGCGGGCAGTTACATCATCCGTATCGAGCAGGCGGTGCAGAACGCCGGTGAGACGGAATGGCGACTTGATCAGTATGCGCAATTGTTGCGTCATTCGGCCGAGCCGAAACGATCGATGTTCGACGTAGACTCCTATTCCTTTGCGGGCCCGATCGTTTACGACGGCGAGAAATCCGACAAACTGAAACGTGACGACCTGCTTGAGGACGGTGCTTACCAAAACACCGCCAAGAACGGTTGGGTTGGCGCGATTGAGCATCACTTTCTTAGCGCGGTCGTACCGGCACCGGATGCGGCGCATATTTTTCAGGTTTCAGTCACCGGCGACATCTCCACAGCAAGTGTTATTGGCGCTAAACAAACGATCGCCCCGGGCGAGACGCAGACCTTTGTTGAAACGGTGTTTGTCGGGCCGAAACTGCAGGCGCAACTCGAGACGATTGATCCCAGCCTGAAGCTAACGGTCGACTACGGTTGGCTCACCATAATTTCGCAGCCGCTGTTTTGGTTGTTGAGCAAGGTATTCGGCTTCGTCGGTAACTGGGGCGTGACCATTATTCTCGTCACCATGATGATCAAAGCTGCATTCTACAAGCTGACTGAATCAAGTGGCCGGTCAATGGCAAAAATGCGCAACTTGCAGCCGCGCCTGAAGGCACTGCAAGAACGCTACAAAGACGATCGACAGCAGCTCAGTACGCAGATGATGGAGCTGTACAAACGGGAAAAAGTGAATCCCGCAGCAGGTTGTCTACCGATCCTGATTCAAATGCCGTTCTTTCTCGCGTTCTACTGGGTGTTGCTTGAAAGCGTTGAAATGCGACAGGCGCCTTTTGCACTTTGGATCACGGATCTATCGTCGCGAGATCCGTATTTCATCCTGCCCCTGATTATGGGTGCTGCAATGTTCTTGCAGCAGAAGCTTAACCCGCAGGTCGGCGATCCAATGCAGGTTAAGGTCATGCAAATCATGCCCATAATCTTCACCGGGTTCTTCGCGTTTTTCCCGGCAGGCCTGGTGCTTTACTGGGTGACCAATACGGTCTTGTCGATCGCGCAACAATGGAAGATCAATACCGTCGTTGAACGCGAAGCGAAAGAGAAAAAGTTGCACGAGAAAAAGCCGAAGCGCAACAAAAAGAAGAACAGCCAAAAGAAAGGCAGCGAAGTAAAAGACGAACAAGAAAAGGACGAATCAGAGAAGGACGACCCAGAGAAAGACAGCTAACAGCGCGAGCCAGCAACAAACTCGGCAGCGGGGCCCAAAGAGGACCTTCCTCGGCCTATGACAGAAACAACGGACACGATTGTCGCAGCAGCGACGCCACCGGGTACCGGCGGTGTTGCTATCGTGCGGCTGTCGGGCCCAGCCGCAGAAGATATTGCGACAGCTATGCTCGGTGAATTACCGCAGCCGCGAGCGGCATCGCAGCGGAAGTTTCGCAACGCGAACGGCACGATTATCGACACAGGAATCGCGCTGTACTTTCCCGCTCCAGCCTCCTTCACTGGCGAATCAGTCATTGAACTACAGGGCCACGGCGGCCCGCTGGTCGTGTCACTGCTGATCGATGCTGCGGTGAGCCTCGGAGCACGAACCGCGGCGCCCGGAGAATTTACTCGACGCGCGTTTCTCAATGACAAGCTCGACCTGGTCCAGGCAGAAGCCATTGCGGATCTCATAAACAGCGGCACAGCCCAGGCGGCTCGAGCGGCACTGCGCTCGTTGTCTGGAGCCTTCTCAGCGGCGGTCGTCGAGTTGACCGAGCAACTCACGCGCCTGCGCATGTACGTCGAAGCTGCCATCGATTTTCCGGAAGAAGAGCTCGACTTTCTCTCAGATGACGCGTTACAGGCGCGCCTCAAAACCTGCCGCACGGCCTTCGACGCGCTGTTGCAACAAGCACAGGTTGGGCGGGTATTACGAGACGGCTATCGAGTGGTTATCGTGGGCAAGCCAAACGCCGGCAAGTCCAGCCTGTTGAATCGCCTCAGCGGAGAAGAAGCAGCGATCGTGACTGAAATTGCGGGCACGACAAGAGACATACTGCGCGAACAAATCAATATCGATGGACTCGCCGTCGAGCTTGTTGATACAGCCGGGCTACGGACAGATCCGGACCGGATCGAAGCAGAGGGTATTCGACGCGCCCGCAAGGCAATGCAAAGTGCGGACGCCGTGCTCTGGATTCAGGACGCGAGCGACGCGACGCCACCCGAGCTCGACGAAGCGGTACCTGACGGCATTCCGATCATAGTCGTGCGCAATAAAATCGACCTCACCGCCGAGACGCCGGGCAGCTCGGGTGACACACAATCTGTCGTCAACTTGTCTGCAAAAGGCGGCCAGGGGGTCGATGCACTTCGAGCGAGAATTCGACAGCTGGCTGGCTATGAGAACCTGGGCGAGGGGGCGTTTACCGCGCGCCGTCGGCATATCGATGCGCTGCGACGTGCGGCCGATCACTTCGCGGCCGGCGAAGTGGCGCTAAATGACGCGCACGCGGGCGAATTGCTCGCCGAAGAGCTGCGGCTGGCGCAGATCGACCTCGGCGAAATTACCGGCACCGTGTCGTCTGATGACCTGTTAGGGCGGATCTTTTCCGAGTTTTGCATCGGAAAATAGGCCGCACGCAAAAAACAAGCAAAAACCCGCACAACGGCCCGCCTCGCTGGTACTATCGCGCCAGCTGGCGTTTGGGCAAAACATCAGTAAACCCTAATTGGAACATCACGCGGTGTGACGTCGCTGGCGCGACTCTGTCTATGGGCCGTCTCGAATGATCGGGACGGAACGGGTACAGGGCTGCGTGGTCTGACGAGATAACGCCTGGTGCCGAAAACACGTGCCGCCTGAAGCGGCAAGCAAGGAGAACAACATGCAACGACTATTGATACTGGCCACGCTCATGCTGGCGGCTTCTTACGCAAGCGCGCAGAACGTTAGCTACAATTACGTAGAGTTGGGCTATCAGCGAGTAGACCTTGACGATGGCCCCTCCGGAGATGGCCTCAGCCTGGCTGGCTCCGTCGCCTTTACCGAAAACTGGTATGGCGTCGCGGGTTACGGTACCGCTGACTTCAACTTTGGTGCCGACCTGGACCAGATAAACATCGGTGCGGGCTACCACCTGCCGCTGTCGGAGAAAACGGACTTTTTTGCCGAGCTGGCTTACATCGACGTTACCGCGGGAGCTGACGGCTTTGGCAACATTGGCGACAATGGTTTTGGTGTAACGATCGGTGCGCGCGGTATGTTGACGCCAAGATTCGAGCTGCAGGGAACCGCGGGCTACTTCGACCTCGGCGGAGGGGCTGACGGCACGGCGCTGGGCGTTGAGGGTTGGTATTCCTTCGGCGGCAAGTTTGCGGCGGGCGTTACTGCAGACTTTGACGAAGACGTAACCTCACTCGGTCTTGCTGTCCGTTGGTATTTCGACAGGTAATCGCACTGCGAGCCAGACTGAAATGACAAAAGGCCCGGCTATCGCCGGGCCTTTTTCGTTCTAGCCGCGAGGTAAGCGTCGGTGCTAGCCGAGCAGACCTTCGCGACGATACAGTCGCGCGCACAGCCACGTGAGAAAGACGCCAATCGCAAGCGTGCTCAATACAGAAATGGTGGCATGCAAGAAGTTCAGTGGTTCGTTCTTGATCATGTCCACGAGAAGAAGATGCTGGCTCAGACTGGGGATGAACATGAATTCAAGTCGCGGGCGCAGAGTGAGGATGCTGACGATAAGAATGGGCATCGTCGGCGCGATCAGCACAATGCTCAACCAGGTTTGAGCTTCCTTATAACTCTTGGTAAACGATGCAACCAGCGTCATGACCGCAGCGCCGAGCAAGATGAAGGGCGACAACAGCAGAAACGCGATGACCAGAACATCCGGCCCGAAGTTCGGCGTCATACCCAGTTGCTGTAATGGCATGAACTTCAGTGCAACGAAAAACGCGCACAGGCTCAAGATCAGGGAAAGCGACATGAACACGCAGGTCGCGGCGATCTTTCCATAAATGAGTTGATCACGCGTCACGGGCAACGACAACAGTGGCTCAAGCGAGCCGCGTTCACGTTCGCCAGCGGTCGAATCAATAGCGAGATACATGCCGCCCATTAGCAACGCAAAGATGAAGAAGTAACTCAGCATGCCAAGCAAAATTCCCGATCGGCCGCTGGGTGTTGAGACATCCACCTCATCTACATTGATGGGTCGTAAGAGCATCGGGTTGATACCACGGGCGGCCAGCCGACCGGCTGACAGCTCCCGGCTGTACGCATTGATCGCATTTCTCGCACGGCGAGCCTCGCGATCGGCCTGCGTGTTGGCCTGGTCCGTGATCAACTCAATCCGTGCTGGCGTCGCTGCTGCAAACTGCTCGCCAAAATCTTCCGGAATGACGACGACGAGATCGTGCGCACCGGTCGTAACGGCGTCGATCGCTGCCTCGCGCGTCTCCGGGCCGTCAACCACATCAATATTGCGGCTATGCATATAGCGCATCAGGTTCGGCGCATACTCGCTGCCGATGACGGGCAGCTCCATCTTCGCGTCCAGGTTGCTCAGCGATTGCTCAATCGAAAGGTTGATCACAAAGGCAAACAGCAATGGACCAAAGAGCGGGCCCATCAGCAACGCGGAGGCCATCGTACGACGGTCACGAAAATTATCGACAACCTCTTTCCTGAAAACAGTGAGAAGAGTGCGCATCATTCCGAGTCCACCATGTGAATCGCCTTAACGAAAGCGTCCTCCAGGTCGTCGCAGCCGGTTCGATTGCGAATGCCATCAGCCGAATCGTCTATCGCAACCTTGCCAGCAGCGATGATGACGATGTCATCGCATAGGGCGGCGACCTCCTGCATGACGTGACTGGAAAACAGCACGCAGCGGCCGTCATCTTTCAGCTTCAAAATAATCTTACGCAACGACCGCGTTGCCATCACATCAAGCCCATTGCTTGGCTCGTCCAGGATGATGTTCTGCGGGTCATGTACGAGCGCACGGGCCAGCGAAACCTTCGTGCGCTGTCCCTGGGAAAAGCCCTTGGTTCGTCGATCGGCGAAGTCGTCAATCTCGAGCAGCTTGATGATGCTGTCGACACGATCATCGACAATCGACTCCGCAAGGCCACAGAGCCGAGCGTAGTAGGCCACGTTCTCGCGAGCCGTTAGCTGCGGGTAAAGGCCGGCACCGTGTGGCAAAGCGCCGATGCGCCGGCGCGCTTCAAGGCTATTCGCAACAACATCTTCACCGTCAATGCTTGCGCTGCCCTGGTCTGGCTTAAGGACCGTATAGAGCACTCTCAGGGTCGTTGACTTGCCGGCGCCATTGGGTCCCAGCAGGCCGGTGATTTTGCCATCAGGTGCGTCGAAGCTTACGCCGCGAACCGCCTTAACCGTGCCAAAAGACTTGTGAATATCGTTTACGACGATCATGGCGCAGGCCCTGCGAAGTCGAGGAAAAACGGCATCGTAAAACTTTGATCGATACAGCTGGTGTCAACGCCTTCAAGCGTTGCTGTGCTGATGAACTCGCTGATCAGTCGCGGCATGCAGCCAACCGGCGCCTGCCCATGCCCCTGATCTTCGCCCGTCAACAGCCAGGCCGTCTCAAGGTCAACAGCGGCTTTGATCGCATAGCGCGGTGGCGTTATCGGGTCAACGCTGCCGGACAACAGCATAAAGGGAATGCTGGTAGCGACCGGCGTCTTGAAACCCTCGTCGAGTACGCCAGCGGGCCAGACGGAGCAAATCGCCTGCAGTGCTTCGAGCTGCATCGGCCCAAGATAGCTGGCGGCAAGCCCGGCATGGTCTACCTGGCTGTCGTCGACAAACGGCATGTCCTCGGTGCACATGATGGCGTTGTGCATACCAAGGCTAAGCGACTCCGATAGTGCGATGGCGGTCATTTGATATTGGGCCGTGATCGGCACGTAGTTACCGTTGGCCGCTTCATGGATCAACAGCGGCAACAACGCGATGGAGCGGTGACCGTACAACAGCAAACGAATCGCAATGGCGAACTCATCGTGGCCAAGCACGACCGTTTCTGTCCGCCCGCTTAAGGGGTCGGCAAGAGCGACGGTCGGCGGGTCGTTGTCGACTTTTTGTCGAAGATCGGCGAAGTCCTGGCGAATCGTCGGAAAGCGTTCATTGCATTTCGCGTCGTTTACGCAGCGCTCAAGAACCTTCTCGACAGCAAATTGTGATTCAGTTGCGATTTCCGGGCCGAGCGCTATTTGCGGTGGCACTACGCCGTCGATGATTACTGTGCGAGTAGACGCCGGGAAGCGCCGCGCGAAATGTTGCGCGACACGCGAGCCGTAGGAAATGCCATAGATGTTCAGCTGCGGATAGCCGAGCGCAACGCGCAGTGCCTCGAGGTCAGTAACCGCAACGCTGGTGGTAAAGAACCGAGGGTCATGGGGTAGCGACTGCAGGCACTCCCGCGTAATGGCCAGGGTCTGCTCGGTCGTATACTGGCCCTCGACAATATCGTCGTCGACATCGCAGGTCATGGGTGTCGAGCCGCCGGTGCCGCGCTGATCGACCAACAGGATGTCGCGATCACGACGAACACGCTCGAAAGCGCTGGCCCAGCCGGCATAGAAGGTAATGCTGGCCTGGCCCGGGCCGCCGGCGATCAGGACAAGCGGGTCAGGTTCGGGCTCCAGGCTGAGCGCAGGTACTACAGCAACACTAAGCTCAATCGTGGTCGAGGCAGGGTCGGTGGGGTCCAACGGCCGGACGAAGGTGCCGCAGCGGGCCTTAATGCCGGGAAACCCAGGCCCCGCGTTGATGCGGCAATCGTCTAGTTCAAGGGTCGGCGGTTCTTGAGCCGCGCAAACAGCGCTGGCGAGAAGCAGTCCAAGCAAAAGGGTACGAGACATACGGTAACCGGGCGATTTCAGTGGCGCGTTATGTTGGCGACTGGGCCCGACGATGTAAAGCCCTGTAGCGCGAAACGGGCCGAGCGACTAGAATGCGCGGCCCTAACTGCTCATTTTTTGATCAATCAGTGCAATGTCTGAAAAACTCGATGTCATCGTAATTGGCGGCGGACACGCCGGGACGGAAGCTGCACTTGCTGCCGCACGCGCCGGTGCGCGGACACTATTGATGACACAGAGCGTCGCGACGCTTGGACAAATGAGCTGCAACCCCGCTATTGGCGGTATCGGCAAGGGCCACCTGACCCGAGAGATCGACGCCCTGGGCGGTGCCATGGCCGCGGCGATCGATCGAGCCGGCATCCAGTTTCGAATGTTGAATGCCAGCAAGGGGCCGGCCGTACGGGCGACCCGCGCGCAAGCTGACAGAGTGCTGTATCGCGCCGAGATTCAGCGCATTCTTGCCGCGCAGCCGAATCTGTCGATTGCTGAAAATATGGCGGAAGACCTCGTGATCGACGGTGGCCGTATCGCCGGCGTCGTAACCGCGACCGGCGAAGAGGTGCGGGCTACGACCGTTGTACTGACGGTTGGCACTTTTCTCGGCGGTCGCATTCTGGTCGGGAAGACAGAAAAAGCGGGTGGGCGAGTGGGCGACGCGCCGTCGATACGGCTGGCTGAACGACTGCGTGAGCTGCCGTTTCGTGTTGCCCGGTTGAAAACGGGCACACCGCCGCGACTGGACGGCAAGTCGCTGGACTACGCGGCAATGACGGAACAGGCCGGCGACGATCCAGTGCCGGTCTTTTCGTTTCTTGGCCGGCGCAGCGATCACCCGCGGCAAATCTCCTGTCACATCACGCACACGAATGAGACCACCCACGACATCATTCGCGGCTCGCTGCATGAATCGCCGATGTACACCGGAGTCATCGATGGCGTTGGACCGCGCTATTGTCCGTCGGTGGAAGACAAGGTCGTGCGTTTTGCCGACAAGCCCTCGCATCAGATCTTTGTCGAGCCAGAAGGCTTGACCACCGATGTTGTTTACCCCAACGGAATTTCGACAAGCTTGCCTGCCAACACGCAAGAACGTTTCGTGCGCTCCATCCGCGGTTTCGAAAACGCGGTGATCACGCAGCCCGGCTATGCGATCGAGTATGACTACTTTGATCCACGCGACCTAAGACCAACGCTCGAAACCAAACACGTAAACGGATTGTTCTTCGCTGGCCAGATCAACGGCACGACCGGCTATGAGGAGGCGGGCGCCCAGGGCCTGCTTGCGGGTATCAATGCGGCAAGACAGTCGATGGACAAAGAGGCGTGGTTCCCACAACGCGATGAAGCGTATATCGGCGTTCTCGTTGACGACCTGATTACGCGCGGAGTCAGCGAGCCGTATCGAATGTTCACCAGCCGGGCTGAGTACCGGCTACTGCTGCGCGAAGATAACGCAGACCTGCGCCTCACCCCGGTCGGCCGCGACCTCGGGCTAGTCGACGACAAGCGATGGTCGCTCTTCAACCAGAAGCGCGATGCGGTAGCCAAAGAAAAGGCCCGCCTGCAAGGCATCGTCGTGCATCCGTCGCGGCTGACCGCCGAAGATGACGAGGCGTTGCCCAAAAAGCCGCAACGCGAGAGTACGGCGGCGGACCTGTTGCGACGGCCAGAGCTTCGCTATCGGGACATCACCCGCCTGTCCATGGTTGGCGGGGCGAGTCACGGGCTGGAGTTCGAAGAACAGGACGCGCAGGTCGAATTGCAGCTTGAGGTTGAGGCCAAGTACGCGGGGTATATCGACCGACAGGAACGTGAGATCTCCAAGCACGCCAAACAGGAGAAGCTGCGCTTGCCCGAAGACATCGACTATGCCGAGGTCGACGGACTGTCGAATGAGGCGCGTCAACGCCTCGAGTCTTCAAGGCCAACGACGCTGGGCCAGGCATCGCGACTCGAGGGAATGACCTCGGCGGCGGTTGCGTTGTTACTGCTCTATCTGAAAAAGCGACAGCTAAAGAAAACGGCCTGAGCAGAAATCGTCACGCTTAATCAGCCCACACCAGTTGTTCTCCCGGCATCAGATGCTGTGCGACCTGGCCGCGCTGCTCTGCGGCCTCAAGCAGTGTCTCCAACGGCTTGTCCACCTCAACATAGTTAGGTGGGTCGTTGAGCCCGTAGTGAATCGGCACGAGAACCTTGGCGCGCAGCTGCAGCGCAGCATCGACAGCCTGCACCGGCGTCTGTACCAGCGGCGAGTCGGGCATCGGGTCCTGTTGGATCTTGGCGCCATTGATCGGCATGAACGCGACGTCGAAAGGTCCAAACTGCTGGCCTATGGTTCTCCATTTGCCATGCCAAAGCGTGTCGCCGGCATGCAAAATACGTTTGTCATCGACCGTAATTACCCAGCTGACCTGCTCGCCGCCAAAGCCGTCGACCGCCGGAATAGCGGTAAACAGGAAGCCGCCGCGACCGACTGGCGTGAAATACTTTGCCGGTATGACTTTCAGCCCTCTCGATGCAACGTAGACCGCGTCCGACTCGTGGCAAATAACGTAGCCGCGGTCGCCGAGCACTTCTTTCAACGCATCTACGTCAAAGTGGTCGTTATGCGAGTGGGTTATTAGCGCGTAGGTGCGCTTCGTGTCGGAAGTGACAGGAACCAGCCCCTCAGGCGCATCGCCACCCCAGAGGTCGGTGCCGACAGCGTCGATGAAGACGGTCGTGTCGTTTGAGACGAGCTTTACCCCGGCCCAGGTGAGTCGTTCAGCGCTGACACCCTCGGCAGACGCCGCCGGCGCTAACATGACCAGCACAGCGAGTGAAGTGAGGGTTGCAGCGAAACGTCGCCAAAGTATCGGGGCCGTCATAGATATCTCCAAAGAACACCAGAGTCCTGAGACTGCAAAGCGCCGGTATCGTTCGGTTGTGTGCGGAATCGAGTCGTAAACCCTGCCGCAGAAGGGCCGGCAAAAGAGTGACGTGCCGCAAGCCCGTCTTCAGCGCCCGTCATGTATGCTTTGTTGCATTGATTATCAGTGGCCCATCATGAAACCGATTCGATCGACCCTGGTTTTGCTTGTGTGTCTTGCGCTTGCGTCCTGCGGCGGGAATGAGGGCAGCTCACAATCGGCATTGCAGCGCGGTATTGCGGCAGACCCGGAGTCGCTGGATCCCCACAAAACTCGCAGCACGCAGGCGGCGGAAGTATTGCGCGATATCGGTGAGGGCCTGCTGGGATACTCGGCGACCGGAGAGCTTGTGCCTGCCGTGGCCGCCAGTTGGACCGTCTCGGAAGACGGCCGGACCTACACCTTTAAACTTCGGCCTGGCGCTCGCTGGTCAAACGGCGACCCGCTGCTTGCCGAGCACTTTGTGTTCGCATTGCGCCGGCTGGTTGACCCGTCCACAGCCTCACCTTACGCGCTCGCCTTGGAAGACATCGTCAATGCGGCCGAAATTGTAGCGGGCACGTTATCACCGACCGAGCTGGGAGTGGCGTCACCCGATGCTCAGACCCTGCAGATCTTATTGCGTCGCCCGGTCCCCTATCTGCTGGGCTTGCTTACCCACCCCAGTGCGTTTCCGCTGCATCCAGGATCGGTCGCCGAACACGGCGATGCTTTCTCCCGCGCGGGAAATCTGTTGTCCAACGGTGCCTATGTGCTGGTGAGCTGGGAGCCCGGCTCAATGGTCGAGCTGACCCGCAACCTCAACTACTGGAACAACGCAGCGACAGCGATCGACTCGGTCTTCTACCACGTGCTTCCGCAAGAAGTAACGGAACTGAATCGGTACCGGGCCGGCGAACTGCACATCACCGACAACGTGCCGCCAGAGAACTTCAAACAGATTCGCGAAGAACGCCCGGACGAATTGTTCGTCTCGCCGCGCCTCGGTGTGTATTACTACGGCTACAACCTTACGAAGGCGCCGTTTAAAGACAACCCACCGCTCCGGCAGGCGCTATCGATGGCGGTAGATCGTGAAGTGATTGTCGAGACCGTTACCGGGCGCGGAGAAGCGCCGGCGTACAGCTGGGTGCCGCCGGGTACCGACAACTACGAGCCACGCCGCTTCAATTTTGCAGAGCTCTCCCAGGAAGAGCGCAACACGCAGGCCAGGAAGCTGTATCGCGAAGCCGGTTACAGCGACGAGAACCCCTTGCAGATCGAGCTTCGCTACACCACCTCTGATACGCAGAAGCGCATCGCGGTTGCAGTACAGTCAATGTGGCGCGACGTGCTTGGCGTGGAAGCGACGCTCGTCAATGAGGAGTTTCAGGTGTTGCTGGCGAGTATCAGGGCGCGCGATGTGACGCAGGTTTTTCGCGGCAGTTGGAGCGGTGACTACAACGACGCACATACTTTCCTGAGTACGATGCAGGCGGGCAGTCCCGTCAATTTCACCGGCTACAGCAATGAGCGATTCGACGATCTGATGCAGCAGGCTGCCGACCAGGTTGATCTTGATACTCGGCGCTTGTATCTCGAGGAAGCGGAACGTGTACTGCTATCGGACTATCCGATGATCCCTCTGTATTTCTTCGTCGGCCGACATCTGGTCAGTCCCGAGGTGGTTGGCTGGGGCGACAACGTCCTGAATTATCATTACAGTCAACATCTGAGTCTTCGCGCTACCGAGTAGCGCCGCTAACATCGGAAACACGCTAGTGCTGCGATACGCCCTGCTCCGATTGCTGGGTGCAATTCCCACCCTGCTGCTGGTTATTGCGCTGGCCTTCCTGATGGTGCACGCCGCGCCGGGCGGACCGTTTGACAGTGAGCGCGTATTGCCGCCGGATATCGAGGCGAACATTGCGAAGGCTTATCACCTCGACGAGCCGTTACCCAAACAATTTTTGCGCTACCTGTCCGGGGTTGTGCGGGGTGACCTCGGCCCTTCATATCGCTATCGTGACCATACGGTTGGCGAATTGATCGCCGGTGCGTTTCCGATCTCGCTACTACTGGGCTCGCTCGCGATGCTACTGGCGGTTCTGGTCGGCGTAGCCGCGGGGACGCTTGCGGCGTTGCGGCAGGGGTCAGGTCTTGATCGTGCCGTCATGGCGCTGGCTATGACCGGCATTTCCGTTCCGATTTTTGTGATTGCGCCGATCTTCGTGTTGTTTTTCGCGGTCAAGCTGAACTGGTTACCCGCAGGCTGGAGCGGCAGCGCCGCAGGACCGCGGTTATTGTTACCCGTGATTGCGCTCGCACTGCCACAAATTGCCTATATTGCCCGCCTCACGCGGGCGAGCATGATTGATGTTCTTGCGAGCGATTTCATACGCACTGCGCGTGCGCAGGGTCTGGGCACCATGGCGATCGTGCGCTATCACGCACTAAAGCCGGCGATGTTGCCGGTGCTCTCCTATATGGGACCGGCTATCGCCGCGATCCTTACCGGGTCCGTTGTGGTCGAGGAGATTTTCGGCATTCCCGGGCTCGGACAATCCTTTGTTCGCGGCGCTCTGAATCGCGACTACACGCTGGTACTCGGTATCGTCGTTTTCTATGCGGCACTGGTTATTTTCCTGAATCTCATCGTCGACATTCTGTATGGCGCGATTGATCCACGGATACGACAGCGATGACGGCGCTCTCAACCGCCTGGCAGCGCATGCGCCGCAACAAAACGGTGGTCGTTTGCGGCAGCACTCTTCTCGCGATTGTTGTGCTCGCGTTACTCGGCCCGCTGGTGAGCTCGCACGCTTACCTTGATACAAACTTCGACCGCTTGCTGGAGCCTCCGGCTGTCGATGGGCTGCAGCTTTTCGGTACCGATGATCTCGGCCGGGATCTGTTTGTGCGCACGATGCTCGGCACGCAAGTCACGGTCATGGTCGCTGTCATCGCCAGCATTGTGAGTCTGATTATCGGTGTCGTCTACGGTGCCGTCGCCGGCTACGTCGGCGGTCGCGTTGATGCGGTGATGATGCGCATCGTCGACACGCTGTACGCGCTTCCATTTATTTTCTTCGTCATTCTACTCATGGTCGTGTTCGAGCGCAGCTTTCTGTTGATCTTCGTCGCAATAGGCGCGGTCAACTGGCTGGATATGGCCCGCATCGTTCGTGGCCAGACGATGAGCCTGCGAGAGAGAGAGTTTGTCGATGCCGCCCGACTAATGGGCGTATCGACACCGAGAATCATCCTGCGCCACATTACGCCCAACCTGATTGGCATTGTTATCGTCTACGTGACGCTGACCATTCCGCAGGCGATTCTCGTGGAGTCCTTTTTGAGCTTTCTCGGCCTTGGAATTCAGGAACCACAAACCTCACTCGGAGCACTGGTGCACGCAGGCGTGAACCATATGGAAGGCGCGCCATGGATGTTGCTGATCCCGGCTACGCTGCTCGCTTTGATTTTGATGTGTTTTAACTTCCTCGGTGATGGCCTGCGCGACGTCTTCGATTCGAGGCACAGGCAATGAGCCTCATCGACGTCAGAAACCTGTCGATTCGTTATGGGGATACGTTCGCTGTACGCGATTTAAGTTTCTCGCTGCAGGAAAAAGAATCGCTGGGACTCGTCGGCGAGTCAGGCTCTGGTAAATCACAAACTGCGCTGGCGATGTTGGGCTTGCTGCCGCATTACGCAGAGGTCACAGGCGAGATTCTGTTTGCGGGCATTGATATTCTCAAAGCGAGCAATGAGGAGCTGAACAAGCTGCGGGCTGAGCGCATAGCCATGATTTTTCAAGACCCGATGCAGGCGCTTAATCCTTACGTGCACGTTGGACGACAGCTGCGGCGAATTCTTACGGAGCACAAAATTGCACGTGGCGCCGAAGCCAATGAGCGGGTCATGCAAATGCTGCGGCGTGTCGGCCTGCCCGACCCTGAGCGGCAATTCAGCGTTTACCCGCACCAGCTGTCCGGAGGTATGCGGCAGCGCGTAATGATTGCGTCGGCGCTGTTGGCGGAACCGGACTTGCTGATCGCCGACGAACCAACGACGGCACTCGACGTAACCGTTCAAGCACAGATCCTGGAGCTGCTCGAAGAATTGCGCGACGAAACTACCTTGCTAATGATTACGCACGACCTGGGCATTATTGCGGGCTGCTCCGAGCGCATGCTGGTACTCGCCGATGGGCGTGCGGTTGAGGCCGGTCTAACGCGGGACGTTTTCGCCACGCCTGAGCATGAGCACACGCGATCCTTGCTTGCTGCCGCCCGACGACTGAACACGCCGGCTCCGCATGACGCCGTGGATGGCAAAGAAGTGTTTTGCATTGAAGGGGCGTCCGTGAGCTACCGGGAGCAAGGTTACGGCAGGCTGCAGGCGGTGCGGGACATCGGGCTGGCGGTCAGGGCAGGAGAGACGCTTGCGGTTGTCGGCGAATCCGGTTCGGGCAAGTCCAGCCTGGTAAGAGCCGCGCTCGGCCTGATACCGATGCAGTCCGGTCGCGTCGTCTATGTCGGTGAGGCGTTGGAGGGTCCGGTGCAGTCCCGCTCTCTTGCTTCGCGCCGCGATATCCAGCTTGTCTTCCAGGACCCGGCGGGATCGCTGAACCCGCAAATGCGAGTAGAGAAAATCGTAGCGGAACCGCTAACCGTCCATGAGGCTGAGCTGTCGGGTGCGGACGCACAGCAGAAGGTGGTTGATGTACTTGCCCGGGTTGGCCTGGGCGTTGAGCTCCTCAAGCGATTCCCGCATGAGCTTTCCGGCGGACAGGCACAGCGCGTGGCTATTGCGAGAGCCTTGATTCTGCGACCGAAGGTGCTGGTCTGTGATGAGGCGGTCGCGGCACTGGATGGTTCGGCGCGGGAACAGGTTCTTGCGTTGCTGCGCGAAGAGCAGACAAGCAACGGTCTGGCGATCATCTTCATCACCCATGACCTCGCGGTAGTTCGTTCGATCAGCCACCGCGTGCTGGTCATGTATATGGGCCGCCTTGTCGAGCTGGCGGACAATGATCTGCTGTTTGCGCGGACGCGGCATCCCTACACCAGAGCGTTGATTGACGCGGTCCCGGTGCCAGACCCCAATGTTGAAGCAAAACGGGTGTCTTTGGCGGGCGAGGTTCCTTCTATTTTGTCGCCGCCATCCGGCTGCAGCTTTCACACTCGTTGCGTTAACGCCGACGAACGGTGTTCGGCGACTGTGCCCTTGCTGCGTGAGCTCGATGGCACGCTCGTCGCCTGTCACCGCGCGGAAGAAATCTAGCCTGCGTCGTGTGACCTAGAACCCTTTGTTGCCTTCCGCAAGATAGGTGTCTTCCTCTTCCGTGCACTCGCGACCGAGAACTTCATTACGATGCGGAAAGCGACCAAAGCGCTCGATGATCACAAGGTGGTTCAGCGCATACTTGTCGGACCCGTATCCCTGAGCATTCAGCTCTCGGGTTTTTTCCAGACCAAGTTGTTGCAGTTCGAGGCTTTCTGCATGACGAAAAGGCATGTACAAAAATGAGCGCTCCTCGGGAGAGAGCTCGACATCCTGACCGGCCTGTATGCCATCGAGCGCAAGCTGTTGTGTTGCCAGATCAGATTCAAACGCTGCGGCCGAGCCGCGAAACATGTTTCTTGAGAATTGGTCGAGAAGAATAATCAGAGCGAGCCGGCCACGGGCCGAATCGCACCAGTGATCCAGCGCGCCTTCGCCCGCCCGGGCATGCAGGGCGCCGAAACGTTTTACGAGGTCGCGATCAAAGCTCTCATCCTTGATGAACCAGCGAGATTTTTCGATGTCTTCGAACCAGAACCGCAGAATGTCCTCGGCTGTAATGTCACTCATACTCAAGTCTCCCGGAATGCTCAAAACTATTGTAGATCATGCACGACCGCTAGCGCTCGCAATCGCGCATGGCCTGAGTCAGGACTCGAAGCTCCACCATGTAGGCCGCTCCTTGTTCTGACGTATAACCCTGACGCATCAGGGCGTCGATGGCATCAACCTGGTCTCGCAGGCCTTTCTTGCACTCGACTATTTCGGCGGCGCTGCGGGATGAGGCGGGCGCCTCAGGCACCTCGGCGAACATGCCGTCCCCGTCCCCGTCCCCGTCCCCGTCCCCGTCCGCGGCGGGTTCCGCATCACATCCGCCCAGGCCCTCGATGAAAGATGCTGGTAGTTGTGCGCAGCTCGCACCACCAAAGTCGCCGGCCCCGCACTCGCTCGAGGCGCGTGCCGCTATTTCCGTTTCACTGATAGTCTCATCACCCCGAGCAGCGTAAACGCGATTCACAATCGCGACAGACTCTTTGGACAGCTCCTCGAAGCCACCGTAGCGATCGAACACGTCGTCCGACGATAGCCCGGCGTGCATCAGTCGCGCTGTCCACTCAGCGAAACGGCCGGTCAGGGCGCAATCGGCCGGCACCGCAGATTCCGCATCGCTTTCTGTCTGTTGAGGTGCGCAAGGAAGCTGTGCATAAACGACGCTGCCATCCGCCGCAGCACATTTATAGATGTCGGCGGAATGTGCGGTGGAGCTGGCAAATGCGACCAACACCAAGCACGCTAAAGTTGTTCGCACAATCAGGTTCCGTCCTCCAGCGACGCTGAATTCTTTTCGAGGATCGAATCTGTTGCGGCGATCACGTCGTCGACAGCATGCGACAGGAAGGCAAAGCGCGCCTCCAGAACGGACCGAAATTCGGCGCTGGAGAACAACCGCTGCATGATCGCATTATCACCAGCCAGGGTTCGAGCTGAGGACGGAACAAGCAACATCTCTTGCGCGAACATTCCCTCCTGCGGATTCTCCCACCAGGCATCGATAGCAAATGCCAGCAAAATGCTCATGACGATAGCGGTCGTTTCTACACCAGCCCGCTTCCACGCAACGCTTTCTTTGCCGGCCATAAAGCTAAGCCCTTCGAATGCGTACGACGTTCATGGTCTCAAACTCCAGCCCTGCGACCGTTTTGGTTTCTGAGTAGTAGGTGAGATTGACTCGCGCCCCTTCGAGGTTTTTGTAGGCCGTCTTGCGGCTGTACTTGAACGGTACGTCATAGCCATCCAGCATCAGCGTGTTGACGATCCAGTCGCCGCTTTCTCTCTGCACATGGCTGGTGACTTTGGCCACGTCCAGGTGATTGAGCTGACGATGTTTCTTCAGGAGCTTGTCGACGTTTGGTTGCAAAAGAATCACCGCGTTGAGTCCGAACTTCACACCGAGTATATCGCGGAGCGGAAGCGCTGTGCAGTGATGGCGTGCGCAACGCTTGCAAGACGCCCGCTTGCTCGGCAGGATGAGCGCCTGATTTGAATTCAGTCGCCTTACCAGCCCCAAAGAGAGAACAACATGAGAAACAGTGCCCTCGCGCTCATTTGCACAGCCATGATCGCCCTGCCCGCAGTCGCCTCTCTCGAAACAGGGGATACCGCAGCGATGTTTGCGGCACAGGCCTCGCTGGATGGAAAAGAGTTCGAGTTTTCACTTGCCGAGGCCCTCAAGTCCGGACCGGTTGTCGTCTATTTCTATCCATCGGCGTACACCAGCGGCTGTAACATTCAGGCGCATGAGTTTGCGGTCAACATGGACGAGTTCACCGCCGCGGGAGCGAGCGTGATCGGCGTCTCTCTGGACAGCATCGAGCGGCTAAACGATTTTTCTGCGGACCCGGACTACTGTGCCGGCAAACTATCCGTCGCTGCAGATGAGAGTGGTGAAATCGCACGATCGTATGAGGTCATAGTCAGCGAAGGGACAGAGGGCAGCAAAGACTCTCGCGGTATCAGCTACGATCACGGCTATGCCAAGCGCACGACCTTCATCGTGACGCCGGATGGCAAGGTTGCCGAGACCATTGGCGGTGTGTCTCCTATGCAGAATGTGCAGCTGTCTCTTGAGGCGGTGCAAAAACTCCAATAACACACCACCCGGTGCTCGCCACGGGTCGTATACAAGCAGAATCCGCCGAAATCACACAATCCTCAGGGTCTGGTCACAGCAACGTCATGTGCCCGCCGCCGCGTTGCAAGAAACTACAAGCTCACAAACGCACCGCGGGGCTGGACAATGACCTACGATCAACAGAAACGAAACGTCGGCCCTCAGACAATGATTCCTGGCTTCGGTTATGCGACCAGCTTGCTGCTGGTTCTGGATTGGGCGCGGTCCTTCGCCAGCTAAGCTGAGGGCGGAACAGGATTCGTCATTTGGCCGGCATCAAGGTTTACTTCTGTGATCCAGGAAGCCCATGGCAACGTGGTTCAAACGAAAACACCAACGGTCTTCTGAGACAGTACTTCCCGAAAGGAATGGACCTCTCGAACGTTCATCAAAACAGATTGAATGCTGTGGCAAGAAGACTCAACGGACGACCCAGAGAAACGTTACAATTTAGAAC